>VTLG01011016.1_pt1 | contig 45891 bp, 55 predicted proteins | sample 4694571 | NCBI WGS metagenome assembly VTLG01 (sample SAMN12604809, study PRJNA352737) | marine metagenome | biome: ENVO:00000447; feature: ENVO:00000209|ENVO:00000569|ENVO:01000036; material: ENVO:00002151; isolation source: viral sequences binned using virsorter ...
GATATATAATCAGCCATATCGAACTCCTTACTTGAAGTTCAGATAGACCCTAAGTCAAAATGACTTTATATAATTTAAATCTATCCGAACAGGTTATCTAAATCACCATCCAAACCTAAGATTCCATCAAATATCGCATTATCTGGAGTCTTCTCATCGGCTTGGCTGTTAGCTCCACTAGCGGATGTTGGTATGTTCCTGACATTCTTCATCTGGCTTAACATGTCATTCTTTGTAGACTGGACCACATTTGCATTAGCCTGATCACGATTCAACAGATAATCAATATCTTCAAGTGTAAGTACATGATTTTGTGCTTTTTCCTTAAAAGAAGCAAATTGCTCATCATTCATGCCTTTCTTTTCCCTGAAGTCTTGTTCTATCGTTCTTCGTTGAGATTCCTGCTGTATTTTTACAGCATTGTCTTTTTCAGCTTTTACTATCTGTCCCACTCTCTGCTGAACAACCTTGTCTACCTGAGCATTCAGAACTTTTGCTGAATCAGAATCTGGATCTGTCATCGCATCCTGCGAATCAAAAATAAAATCCTCATCCAGACTCAACTCTTCCTGAACACTCTTTGGAGTGTTACCTCCATTTACCAGATAGTCACGAACATGTTCAACTAATCCACTATCATTTTTCATTGCTTCAAGAACTGGTACAAAAGGTTCAACATCTTTGTATTGTTCTCTCAGCTTAACGGCTTCACGGCTACTGTCTTGGTAGCGTTTCTTGTAAGGATTACCGTCATTATCCCAACCCACATTATCGGAGCCAACAGTTTCTTGCTGGGTTACCTGTTCGGTGCCAACTTCCTGTCGGGTTGCCTCAGTGTTGTCTTCGGTTACTACACCGTTGACATTCTCTTCAAGGGCTTCGAAAAAGCCATCTGAGGAGCCAAAAACCTGATCTTCTACTTGATTTTCATCAATAGTTAGGGCTTCTGGGTTGCCTGCAGTTTCTTCCATATTATTCCCCATTCTTATTTAATGTTACATATTTTCTTTATTACTTTGCAAATCTTTTTTTGCAAATTGTAATTCTCTTGATAAATCTTTCTTAGTATTCTCGACCTGATTAGACATTACATTCTGTAAAAGTTTCTGTTTTGCATCTGTAGAACGGTAAGAATCTTTGAGATCACCTTTAACTTCTTCCTTCTTTTTATTGATTTCTACTTCAGCCTGCATAACTTTACCTTTAATACCAGCCTGTACTAATTGTCTTTCCAGAGTTTCGATAGTGCCGTCTTTATCTTTCAATGATTCCTGCAATTGTCCTAACTGACCCTGTAATTGAGCATAAAGACTCTTACGCTTGGCTATCTGTTCTTTATTCCGTACATCAGTTTCAGCAAGAACTGCAATATCATCTATGACACCAAATTGCAGAAGTTCCTTCAATTCAGCCAGATATGCCCATCTATTAACTGGCAATGTAGAACCTGCTACTATTCTTACATCAAATTTAGCAGAAGAATAATCCATTGACTTACCGATTGCATTTCCCATATCATTATAGATTGGAATATTAATCTGCTGTTCACGTTCTTCCTGAATAGCTGAAGGCTGTATAATCCTGAATCTTTTATTAGCTGTATAGACAGATTGTGATATTTGCATAATAACTTTACCTAACTGCCTTAATCCTGGTTCTATAGAATGCTTCATCCATTGTTTAATTCTTCTTGTACCATACTCATCTAATGCAAGCATACCACGAAATGTTTCATGCTGCTGTTGGGTATCTCCCTGCATAGAAGAATATATACCAGCCAGATATTCCATATCCTGTTTACCCTGCTGTACAACACTAAAAAATGCATTTGACAGAGGAGCAGGCATAATTGGAGTCGGCTTTTCAGATCCTGGTCTTACTGAAAGCAAAGCTCCTGGTGAAGATGAATATTGTTCCCATTGATCTGGATCAATAGAGCCTTCTTCATAAAGCCATCTTAAAGAAGAGCCTAAAGATGCATTATGCACCATTATCTGGTGAGATTTGTTTATTTCTTTCTGCTTTCCTACCAGAGGACCAACTGCAGATACTGGATATGGAGTACCAGTCCATTTATAGTGAAACGGAACTAATGGATAATCAACTACATTTTCTGGATATACAACTTCAGACAGTAATTTATCTCCTGCACATATTGTCTGCCTGATCCTTGTACCATAGAATTGCACAGTATCAACAATAGCATCCTGAAAAGTTTTATCCTTAATCAATATCCTGTATTCTTTCTCTGAAACAACCTTATTCTCAATCCTTGAAGCTTCTGCCTGCAATCGACTCATATATTCTTGTTCTGCTGCCTGAAGTTGCTGTTGCATCATTTTCTGGGCTTTTTCCATCTCCAGTTGATATCTCTCAGGAATCATCTTCCCAGCTTGAACAGCTTCCTGCATCTGTCTATCCTGTTCCATAAGCTCAACCTGCATCTCAGTAGCCATTTCCTTCATCTTTACCTGGACTTGCTGTTGAATAGCTTGTAATTGTTCCTTATTAGGCGGTATCCTATAAAATACATTCATATAGGAAACTTTAATCTTTTCATAGAGTTCAAATAACTCTAATGTTGGTTCATGCTCTCCAGCTACATCTACTCCCACATCTTCAGTATTAGCATCATCTCTTAGAAAAAGTTTCTGCTCTTTATCTGAGATTGCCCTTTCTGAATAAGAATTATCTCCCTCCAGTGATGAAGCTTGACTGATTTTGCGTTTATATTGTGGAAAAAGCTTTACAATATGGCTTTTTGGAAGAACTTTCCTTATCAGCACATAAGATGCATCCTTGAACATCATATCTCTTGATTTAGGATCTACATAAATATCAAAAGGCTCTGGCTGTTGAAGTAAAACCTCTCCCATACCATTATCCATATCAGTATCAACAGTAACCAAGATATATCCAATGGATTTACAGATAGCATCATTTATCGCATTAGAATACAGAGATGCTCCATCAGACAGATTCCATATATAGTCAGAAAGATCTGAGAATACTGCTGCCACATCAGAATCACTACCTTCAACTCCAATAGCCTGCCATCTGGGACTGTTAGCAGTAGCATAAAAATTCAGCATTTCAACTACAGGCAATATCCTGTTAATCGTAAATGTAGGCATTCCCTGATCCTGCAATGCAGATTTCTCATCATGAGACAACTGTTCATCATGAGCAAACTCATATCCTTTCTGATTTATGAACCTCCATTGACTGCGTGTCCAGTTATTAGAAAGGTTATATAACTCTCTTATCTGATCTATTTTTTTCTTCTTAGCCACTATTTACCTTCTTTGTACTTATTCTTTGGAAAATTATAAAAAAAGTTAGGAGTCTCACTTCCCTGAACTTTACTGCCATTCTTCTTGGTATGTTTCATCCCAACTGGATGAAGCTTCTTACCATCGGGTCATGTATGTAATGGTTTCTTAGCCATTAGTATCCTGTTGACTTTTTACTGCTGCTCTTTTTCTTAGGAACACATTTTCCTTTGACCATATGCTTTCCTGGTGGACAGGTACCTTTCTTCTTAGCCATATTATACTCCTTTCTTGTATCTCCAGTTTTTAATTCACTTGTATCTTCTACAGAAAGATCTTTAGTTGTTATTATACTTGCCATTATGCTACCACCCAATCCCTTGCCTTGGGTTTCTTTTTATACCATTTACCTTCTTTATCCTGACCTGCAGCCATAGGTGGATTAGCATACTTACAAGCATATGCAAGTGCATCAATTGTATCATCATGTGCCATCCTTGGTCCGAATGTTGTTATTTCTCTGTGCAAATCATACTGTGTTTTTCTAATATGTATCTGCCCAATAGCAAATCTTTGAGCCAATATTCCCTGTATTCTGTCTCTTTTACTCATCCTGGTGCCTGGAAGTTCAGCCTTATAGCCAATAGAGAAGTCATTTCTCCTTCTCATCTCTGAGTTAAGTGCCTGAAATATAGGCTTGCTCATTGTAGTATCTTCTATTGTAAAAAGAGTAGGCTTGTAACTTTCTGCGTACTGGAAGAGATAATCTACAATTCCAAGTTTGTTCTCTCCAAGTATGCCTAATACTGGGATGGATTGTTTTCTAATGTAATCAAGTATATATATATTATTATCTGGAGTCACTGCCACAGCAATAATAACGGAAAAGTCGGAATCCCGTCTTGCTGAGTCGGTCGCAGGATCCACGCCTACAAATACACTACAGGGCTGAAATCCCTGACCATTAGCATCTATGAAAGAGAGTTCAGTTTCTTTATCTACATAGAATTTGCCATCCCAGTATTGAATATGATCTCTAGTAAATATTGCATCTTCAGCACTCTGCACTTCCATCATGTATTCCTGATAGAATTTCTGTGGAGAACCTGAATCCTGATAAAATTTCTTCTTTCTTTCCATTTCCTTCATTCCAAACCAGTCAGGCCATAGAGGAGTGCCATCATCCTGTAATGCTTTGTATGTTATTACATTCCAGCTAAACTTTTCTTTTGTTTTCAATGCATGCTGATATCCAACAAGGATCTTCTGTATAAAGGAATCATAATGCACAGGAGTTCCATTAATTCTTAATCTTCCCGTTTTTGGTTCCAGAGCAGGGAATACAACCGCTGTAACAAGATTCGAAATCTTCGAACGACTCTCAGGTGTAATAGTATTATTCTCATCTTCAAAATCATCCAATACAATAAGATCATATCTTTTATGAAGTTTCGCTCCACCTCTTATCCCTGAAAGATTAGATTTTGAGATAAGCTTGCAGCCGTTAGTGAGTTCAATATCATCTTCAGTCCATTTCCTGCCTTTCAAGTCTCCAAAATAATATTTAACAGAATCATTATATTCAAGATGATATTTGATATAATCAAGGTTAGGTACAGATATTTTAGAACTGGCAGCCACCCATCCATAGAACAGAGGTTCCTGAGTGAAAAGGAAGTCATGAAGGATGCTGCACTTGGTAAGAACTGTCTTTCCGTGTCCCCTTGGAAGAATCACAGCTAATTGCCTGATATCCATATTATCAACTGCATCTGCTACTTCATAATGAAAGAATGGTGTTTCACTCCGTTTAAAGTCATCTGGAAGAAACAATTTACCGAATGCTATCAAGTCTTCATGTGCAAGTTTTAGCTGTTCTTCGGCTTTACTTACGTTTTGTGTATTGATATTTGCCATTTATTCAGCAAGTTCATCTAATAATGATGGGATAGAAAGTTTACCTCCTGCTATAAGTCCTTGTTCTACATTACTTCTAGTTGCACCCGCTCTTACAGCTTGTTTATATTGAGCTTGTTTAAAATCATCTAAAAATATTCTTAACTTATTTGTAGTTCCAACTTTTTCAAAAGCTGCTTCTGTAAGTGGTTCAATTCGTTTTTTATATTCACCTAATATAGGACTGGATGGTATATCCCACTCTGCTAATCTTTCACCATGTTTCTTAGCAAAATCACGCACAGCCTTATTTCCAGAAATTTGTTTTAAAGCTTCATCTTTAGCAATGCCTGGAGGAGCATTTTTAATTGCTGCATCAAATACTTTTTTAGCTTCTTGTATTCCTGGTTTACCTGTCATATTACTAGCTATTGTTCTTACTTTTGTAAAGTAGTCCATTTGCTCTGCAGCTGTTCCTATGATCTTTTCCTGCATTACAGGAGGCATAGATCTAAGAGTTACATCTTTTTTTATTTTATTTACAATAGTATTAGTTACTCCCTTACTCGGACTTCCAGCAGCAAGAAAAACTAAACCTTCTATGATACCTGATGTGCCTTCAGGAACATCCATTCCTAAAAACTTTCCTGTTGGGAACCATGCAGAAACTTCCCCACCTCCAGTTAAATCAATATCATCTACTGCATTAACAGCATTCATAGCATCAAATGCTTGATCATTGCCATTTGCCATATTTATTGCCTCATTATTGTACCTTATTATACAAAAAATAAGGTTTATAAGTCAAAAAGTATAAGTTATAAACACAAAATAGCTTTTAGTACTCTTTTGCTGATCCTTTTTTACTTTCTTTCATACCTTCCATCTCAGATTGCATAATATATTTCTCACCATGCATCTCTGACAGGCGTTCTACCTTTCTTTCTGGTGTCCAATAGTGTTGTTCATAAAAGGAATTGATTGCTTTAATGGTATTACTACCATAGAGTCCATCTACTTTCAGATTCTTGTTCTCAGGATAGTACTGAAGAAGTCTCTGCAGGCTTGTGACATTCTTACTGGTCATACCGCCCTCTTTCTGAGTAACTTCGATTGCTGTATTTACTTTATTACTGTATTCTGCTGTTTGTGGCATATTAATCTCCTATTTCCTTGAATAAATTTATAATTTTATCTTCTCTAGTCATACTAACATTTTTACCGCCTTTCAACTTTTTGAACCATTCATGTATAAGATGATCTGCTTGATCCAATTCTTCCTTAGTGTCATATACTCCAAAATGCTTTCTTTCATCCATTAATTTATAAATTTGATCTTTTGTAAGAGATTCACCCTCCATCATACCTGGCATTAACAGATGTTTACCGTCAACTTCATAAGATCCAGTATATATATTAGACATCTTTCCTTCTTCAAATATATTTAGCTTCTCTGGAAATGTTTCATAGTCCAGAGGTAAAGTACCTTTATAATCGAATCCGTAATCAGGCACTTTCTATCTCCTTAGGTCTTTCTACTTCTTCCAGCTGCTTATCACTAAAACCCTGGAACTGGATACCTGTTAACTGAGTAAGTCTTGCAGAAGATTTGTCCTCAAGGTCCAATATATCAGACAACTTGAACAAAGCCTTTAGTTTGGTGTCATCCTTTTCAGAATCATCCGCAACTGCCTTTATACCCTCAAGGATAGTCTCCTGGGTAATACCAAGCTTCTCTAATACAGGTTCTAATTCCTTCTTCATAGCTTTCCTTATTCTAGTGTGCTTTATCAGCTCTGTACTCTTAAAATTAGCATAATGAGGATCATTTGTCGGAAATGCCTTAATATATGCTTCTACTGGTTTCATCCCTGCAGCAACATACTCAACAAACATCATTTCATAACTGTTCAACTTCTCTCTGGTAACTGTCTTTGAATTTAAACCGCTTATGGTATAAATATTCTCCCTTCTTGATGTATCCATAGAAGAATTTACTGGATAAGTGCCAGTACAGGTCCTATAATAAGATACCTTCCTGTTCTTTCCTGTCCTCCTTGCGAGACTTCCTTTCTTCAATATCTGTATATAACAATTATCATCAGCCTCTACCCAATCACCCTCTTCCGATTCTCTCCAATCAGAAACTATGGTAATATCACTGGGAAGTTCATCTGCGGCATCGTATACACAGTGAGGCTGGCGGTTTACATAGTAATGTCTCATAGCAAGCGTAAGCGGTTTGTTAAGTACAAGCTCTTGATTTTATGATTCTTTTGTCCTTTAATAACTGACACGGAACACATAAACCATTGACATGTATAAAAATTTCAAACTCTGTTCTTTCACAATTAAAGCATTTTTTATATTCAGTATATAACTTACCCTGAGAAGGATTTACCAACTTTTTGGATTTCATACCTCACCTTTCATCAGAGCCAGTACCATTCTTAGGCTAACTAACGTCTGTCCATACCCTGGGTTATAGCAAGGATAGTTTTGGCAATGTCGGAGAAAATTCAAGGGAAATATGTGCCTGTCTATTCAGGAAGCCCTCTATAATCCAACGTCTGACCCCTAAGGCAGAACTAATGCTAGGGTACCTTCTGGGTGATTCTTTTGCTTTTATGAGCATACGATTGCCGTTGACAATATATAACAAAGAAACTTTTGAGACAAGTTTTAAAAATTATGGCATTTTAGTGTGTGGTGTTATATACAAGGTATACCCCTTACAAAGGGGTTTTAGCTAACGCAATTACGTTATTTTTGGTTTTGGTTATTTCAATTACTAACTAACTCATGAGGTGATAAATGGTAAACAGTAAGAACAATGCTGGTACTAACTTCTTTGACATACGTGGTATCCAACAAGCTGGTATAGTAGACGGTGGAATCAGAGAGATGATTGTAGGACAGATGCGTCGTGCGATCAGACTTATAGCCCCTGCTGACATAATAAATATGGGCCTAGGTCTATCTGGTACTCCTGGTGTGGATATGTCTGGTGATGATGGTGAAGTTCTTGTTCAGTTACAGCAACAGAATGAAGCGTTGCAAATACAGAACACTCAACTATCAACACGTGTTGCTAACCTTCAAGCCAATAGGCAGGGAGCAAATCCATGATCGGATAACACCAATCAAATGTACTTCGGGTGATAAGTAAATGTGGGGACTTTATTGTCCTCACATTTCTTTTTATTAGTATATAGACAGACATAAACATACATATCGGCAATGATTAGTAAATGTCCGTTCTTATAGTATATATATCAGCTAACTTATACTTAACACATACTGATTATTTTTTTTCGAACAAGCGGAGGTTATATGTTACAAAAGATCAAGACTGTAGTATATATGACTAAATCTAGTATTGGTACTAAACTATCAGTTCAATGTGGATCATGTCATAAGTCTTTCAGTGAATCTCATACTGTTTGTCCTTATTGTGGATGGACATTTGGTGATCCAATTATCAATGTTAAACCTTTAGAAAAGTTAAAGGAGATTATGGATATTGATTTGACTGATGAAAATGGTAACTGGTTTGAAACCTATGCTATTGGTAGTGCTAATGGTGATAAATATGCCAAAGAGCGTGGTGGATCATATGGACATGACTTGATTCGTTTCACAATAGACTATAATAATCCTGAACATATGAAATTGTTTGAGTTATTAGATGGTCTACGTGATAATGATGGTTGTAGATATACTATGAAACTAGTTGGATAATTGTTAGGGTAAGTTAATAGCTTGCCCTAATTTTTTTTGAATGTTTTAACCATAAATCTCAATAAGGGGGAGATTATGAATGACAATAACAATGTTGATCTATTACTGGATCAATTTCCAATGATTACTCTTAACAATGGAATCAGTATCTGCAATTTCTCATCGTTTCATGATTACTGGTTAAGAACTGATGAACATGACATTAAAGGTGAAATATTGCCTCGTTGTACTAAAGAAGTAGCTGACCGTCATAAACTTATTACAGAAGAATCTTTAACACCAAGATGGAAAGGGTTTGATACTTCAGAAACTGATTATTGGGGTGATTGGGAGTTTAATTATCATGAAGCTGATAGTAATAATCCTGACTGGATGGATGTAAATCTGGATTTAAGAATTGATCTACATACCGAAAAAGATCTTTATGTATTGGCTAAAATGGAAAAATTACATATAATCCTGGTTCCTTATCCTATTCAGGCTATCTTGAATGAACAATGGAAAAAAGATACCAGAAGTTTTCTTATATGGTGTAAAAGCAGGACTTGCAGAAAGATAGATCCAAGAGATATTACTCAAGGTATATATTCTAATAAGTTCTGTGTATGATATTTGTTGTGTCGTTCGTGTGTCTTCTCAACGGTGCTGGTTCATAGCTAGTATAAGGTCTAGACAGCTTTGCACAACATTAATAATTAGGGGCTTAAGTAATACTGTGAATACAGGGCGGGAATTCGATGCCAGCCAAATTAGTCCCTATTACTTAGAGGGCAGTACTGTTTAGTAATGTATTGAAGTGAGCTGATGGGAGTCTTCATTAATAAACAACTACCTTGACGCAAAACGCTATTGTTTAACATTAGCTTTGGTTATGAACTTATGCTGCTCTCTTACTTTAGACCGCCGTCTCAGATCTGACTGAGCGTTCCGATGTAAGCCTCGCTTGAAGGACTAACAAAGACTAGCGGTCTATTAATTTAAAAGGAAGAGTTTGTTCTAATTTCCTGTAAAGGATTAAAAATCAACCTTGAATAGGTTGTTCTCTTCCCATTTAACATAAGGGCATTGTAATATCCCACAACTACAATTTTGAGATATATCGGATTCCGCATGTCTGTTTCAGTGCCCTTTTCATTTAATCAATAAGGAGAGAATAATGCATAATGAATTAAAACATAAATATAGTTTACCTTGGAGATTTAAGAAAGCATGGATCAAAGCACTTAAAAGTGGAGATTATATACAAGCTACTGGAACTTTAAAAAAAGAAGAAAAAGTATACAAACAAGATGGTCTTACACTTACAGGTAATTACATAACATCATATTGTTGTCTTGGTGTTGCTTGTGCAGTTGCAGGAGTACCTGAAAATAAAATTGAAGGTGAATTTATTCTTGAAATAGTTGATTATGAGTCTGTTCCTGAAGTATTACAAGGAGTAGCTGAAGATAATGAATTAGCTCATGTTTTATCTGGAATGAATGATGATTGTAATAATGAAGAAGATCGTCATAAATTTAATTTTGATGATATAGCAAATTGGATAGATGATAACATAAAAGCTACACGCTAAAACTTATTAACATAAACAGGGAGTAAATAATGGCAGAAAAAGTCAAAATAAAGCCACTAAATGTGGAAAAATCAACAGTACTTGGATATTTAAAGAGTATGCTGGGTATTGGTGATGGTATTATGGGTGATTTTCTTCAACAGTATAAAGTTCTTAATAAAAAAGAAAAGGACGATTTGCGTGATTATGCAATAGAAGAAATGAATTATTATGATATAGAAATTCTAACAAAGGATACAATAAAATGAAAACTACTCCAACTGGATGGTACAAACATAAATGTGCGGGTGGTTGCCCAATACCACTGTCCTGGGAAGACATAAAACTCATCCAAAATTTATAGATAGCAAACCTTCTTTATGAGGACTGTGTAAGTCGGACGCAGGTAACTGTGAAAATATATGCTATCTAATATCATGCAGGGTTCAAAGTAAATTGTTGTAGAGCTGGAGTTAGCTATTCAGAAGTGCAGCAGTTTTTGCATTTGTTCAGTTTTCGTAGCTGATAAAATGTCTTTGTTTATTTCTACACACGTTCGAAAGAAGAACTGTCTCAAAGGTTCTGACGTGTATTTATCTAGACAGCAATTAGTGAAAGGACTGTTTGTTGTCGCACTAACCCAAATGGGGACAGCCGAAAGGTTGTGAAGCAGGATAACTCTTGCAGATAAAGTCTTGGTAACATAACATAAAAAGATGGTCGAGAGACTAAACTTCTTTGTGACGGATTCTAACTGTCAACAGGTTCTGGGATGAAGCAGCCTGGACAGTAACATACTTATTGTAGTGATTATGCCTATGAATGATGCCCTAACTCGGGAGAGCCATTGTTTAAGGTTTCTTGTCGAAAGACGAGAGTTGTGTTGAACCGTGACCTGGAAACAGGCAATTGCTCCTACTAGATATTAGGATTGTTCCTAATAGGGAACCCTGCTGTTTTATTTGGGATTAAGTCTATCAGCATCTGCTTACTCCCTTACACACATGATGTGGTTTTCCACCATGAGTGGATGCTGGTATTTTAAACTAATAAGGGAGTTTTTTATGAAAGAAACAATAGAAGATAAAATTAATGAACCTAATGAACAAGAATTAGCTGAGTATATTAAGAAATGTATAAAGCTTAATGAAGATATGGTTATACCATATAGTATTGATTGTTATGAGTTCATATGCAGTGATGATGAATATCGTGAGATTAAAATGGAAAAAGGTTGGGAAATAATTAAAGGATGTAACACATGAGACCAAGAGATGAAGCAAAAGCACTTAATAATTTTAATGAATGTTTGCCTAAAATAACAGTTTATCTTGAAAAGATAAGTATAGCCTTAACAATTATAGCATTACAGACTGAAACTCAGGAAACAAAAGATGAATTAAATGATGCTCATAATAAAAAGTCAGATTTTGAACGTGATATGAAATCTTTGGAAGATGCAGGAATTCTAGAAATTGTAGAAATTCCTGATAGACAACAAAAGAAAGGTGCTAAAGATGAAAAAGACTAAATGCAGTATATGTAAAGAAATTATACTGCCAGATCCTAATGGTTGGGATGGTGGACATAATGCAGAACCGATTAATAGTGGAATATGTTGTGGTTCTTGTAATACAAGAGTCGTAACTCCAACAAGAATAATGTTGTATGTTAAAAACAAAGAAAAAAGGGGGACCAACAATGGTCAAAAAAAAGAAAGTTAACAATCCATGGGGAAGAGCTGGTAAACCTGGATTTGCAGTAAAAGTACCAAATAGTTCATTTTTAAAACAAGCAACCAGGGGATTTGGAAAGTTTCTAGAATCTCCATTTAAGAAGGGGAAATAAAATGGTAAAATATCAACAAGGTGATGTACTATTTATTGAAGTAACAAAAGGTAGATGGAACATCAAAGAAAATGATCTTGGAAAAGCAATGGTATTAAATTCAGAACCAACATCACAATTCAGACAGAAAAATGAAACAGATGCAGTTAATAGTGATTGGAACAAGAAAGATAATTCTTTAACAGTTGCTCATGGTGAAGTTACTGGCCATTCACATAGATTTAATATGGCAGATCATAATCCTGGTATTGCAATAACTGCATTTGGTGGTATAACTACAAGAGTGGGACCAGTACCTGAATATATTAATATTGAAGGTGGTGATGCTACTATTAAGCATGAAGAACACAATCCATTAACGATTCCTGCTGGTCATTATAAAGTCAGTATAGTTCGAGAATGGGATCATATTGCTGGTAGATCCAGATATGTGGTAGATTGATGGGTATCTATATTACTAAAGACAAACATGGTGCAATTCAAGATAAAATAAGTACTCTGTTAAAAACTGGAAAAATAGGTGATGCAATATCTCTTTATACTGGATTTGGATATAATTATTTATCATTTCATTGTATAAAAATAGGATCAAAGACCATAAATGTTTATGGAATTGGATATGGTTATAGTAGAGTAGTTAATAGAACTCCAGTTATAAAAATAACTAAGGATTCTTTTAATTTCATTGAGGCAGAAATAACTAATTACAATTCAAATACAACCAAATCTCCAGGAACTTGGTCATTTGTTATTAGAGGATTCTTAAGTATGGGTGTAATACCTAATATTGAAATAAGATATCTGAGGCATGGCACTCTAGTTAAATGTAATGGAACAGAAGTAGCTACACATTTTCCAATGAAATTAGACTGGAATGGAAATCTCTTAAGTCGTATTCCTAAAAAGGTAAGACTTTTCACAGAAAAATGCCATAATGATAACAAAAGAATCATAAATGCATCTGCAAGATCAAATTATGCTAATACACGTGTTGTCAGGCTTGTAAGAGAAGCTAAAAATACTGGTGATTGGGATAAAATAAAGCCTTTAGATGTATTTAGTTTAACTAATGTTGCTAGAAGAACTGATTTGATTGAACATTTTGGGATGGATACTATTTTGGATAGTATTGATCATACAATTGTAGACAAAAATGAAATTGATGGAAGAAAATACGAATTGTTAAGATTTGAACTTCCTATAAACAATGGACTTAGAGCTACAACTCCAGCAACATACTTAAAGATGATCAATCCATCTACAGGTGAAACATGCGTTGAAGGAGTACCAAATAATCGATATCATGATTGGGGCAGAGAAATTAATATGAATAGAGTTGAACAAGCTTTGGCTTGGAGAGATGGTGATTCAGAAAGTTATTTAGTTCCAGTTGCATTAACATAATAATGTAGGGGAGTAGACTTATTACTCTAGTCTGCTCCCTTATTCAATTGTAGATTTATAGTCGATCTTTTGACTATTTATCTCTCAAAATAGAAGGAAGAAAATAAAATGAAAAAAATCTTAATGTTCGATACAGAACATGGATCTAATACTCTTGGTGGAGAAACTGAAATACAGGAAATGTTTAACTGCCCAGTTTTAAAACCAGCTCAATTCGATGATTTTAGGAACATTATAACTTCAATGTATACTACTCAAAGAATGGAAATTGAGAAAAAAGTTTCAGATGATCTTGTAATAAAAGAAGTACAAGAACAAACTATTCTGAAAAATGGTGTTAAAATAGACACTTTAGTTATTGATTCATTTTCTGAATTGGCAAAAAAGTATCAAAGATCATTAGTTGACAAAACTGGTGTGATGAGATTGAATTCATGGGGCAAGTTAAAGAATACTCTTGATACATTGCTTGAATTCATTACTAAAATACCTGGTGTGCTCATTGTAACATGCCATAGTAAAACAGAAACTCTTGAAGATGGAAGAACAAAAATTAAACCATATATAGATGGAAGCACTAAAGAAGATATAAGTAAATGGTTTGATTTTGTATTATATACTTATACAAAGAAGAATGGTAGTTCAGAAGATTATATGTGGAGAACAAAACATTCATCCATATATGAACATGCTAAAGATAGAACTGATCTTCTCCCATCTGATATGAAACAAGATTTTCAGCCTGTAATTGAAGCTGCCAAAGAAAAAGGATTCTCTAATGTGAGAATAATGGTAGTTGGAAGTCCAGGTACTGGAAAAACAAAAAGCCTAGCTACTTTGACTAATAAAGGAGAAACAAATGGCAATTAAAACAGTAACAGTAGGTTCTGGTGGTTCTGATTATGAAGCTGGTTGGAAACAGCTAACAATCAAAAATGCCAAGTATGATCATTATAACGGTAATAAGTTTATGGATATTTGGTTTGAGGATTATCCAGACAATCTTAATGCTCGTGTATATGAAACAGTTAACAAAACAACCAAAGAGGAATTTAGAATTTCAAGTTGGTTTAGATTTGGTAATGCTGGTATACAGGAAGTCATTGATAATGGATCTGGAAAACCAGTAATAACATATGATGATGATACAGAAAATCTCAATGGAGTAGAAATTAATGTTCTATTTTACAGAGAAAATACAGGTGATGGTGAATATGCTCGTATATGGCGTGAACCAGCTCCTGTTGTGATGGATACAGATCAACTTTCATATACAGAAAAAGATGTTTCTTTCTGGAAAACTCGTTCCGAAAGAGGTCTTAGTTCCTGGCAACAAGCAAGAAATGGAGAAAGTGAAACATCAGTAGAAGCTGTTGTACAAAGTATAACAGATCTTCCTGAAGACGCACCATTCTAGCTTTCAAATAATACTAAAGGTTGATAGATATCAGTTTAATAGGTGTCTGTCAGCCTTTTTTTATATAAGGAGAATAAAATGGTGATTACAGTTAGAAAACACATAGAAGTTATGATAAAATGGTATTGGAATAATAAAAAATTAGGATTTCGTACCAGAGATATACAAGGTCTCTCAAAAAGAGGTATTAGATTATATGGAAGAAGATTAGGATCACCTTCTACATATGACAGAACTTTTAGAGATATGAAAGAAAAGGGAGAAATTAATGTTAAAGAAAAATCAACCAGAACAGATTCAGTCTGGTTATTAAGGGGACATAACTTATGATGTTAAAAGAATACGCATTTTCACTTACCAACCGTCATCACTTCTTTCCTCCAAGCCAGATATCTTCATTTTATAATATATCATCTGATACATTCATGTCCTTATGGGATTATGATGATGAAGTAGTTGAATATGTTAAAACAAAGAAGACATTATCTGGATTCAGGGGAAAGTTATACATGCCTGATGAATTCATTTTTGATGTTGACGGAGCAAATATAGATCAGGCAAAAGAGTTAACATTTGCATTATTAAATCTTTTAGAAGATATTAGTATAGCTATACCAGTACAAGTCTATTTTTCTGGAGAGAAAGGTTTTCATGTACATATTTCAGGTTCTGCATTTAAGTGGGAACCATGTAATGATTTGCATTTAAAGGCTAAACATGTCTTAAAAAATGCAGGTATTTATGACTATGCTGATCCTCTTGTAATAGACAGAACAAGACTTATAAGAGTGCCTAACACTTTAAAAGTTCATTCTGGATATTGGAAAGTACCACTTAAAAGATCTGAAATAGCAGAGGTTAATGAACATTGGCTGGATTTAAATGCTGCAAAACCAAGAGATAATTTCATTTTTCAGGAATTAGAAACAAATGCTGTATTTGATGTAACTGTTTCTCTTCCAAAAGCGAAGTTTACTTCTCAAGGAAGGGGTTCAATTTCTAATAATTATATCTGTATTCAGAAAATAATGGAGAATGTTCCACAAGGATTCAGACATAAGGCAGCTTTAACTCTTGGTTCTCATTTAAGAGTTAGATTTCCAGAAGATGCAGTAAGGTTATTCATGGAATATTGGAGAACAAAGATATCTTCAAGTGATAATCCATTTACTGAAAATGAAATGGAGCAAATAGTCAATTCAGTATACAATGCTAATAATGGTGAAGGATACAATTTTGGATGTAATTCTGAAATAAAAGATAGAATGTGTTCACCAGAATGCAAATTGTATAAGTCTAAAAAGTCTATCAGTAGTTACAATATAAGTGATCTTGAAAAAGAACTTATAAAATTCTATTCATCTGATAAGGAACCTCTTGATATAGGTAGTCTCTATGATCAACATTTTCCTATACATCCAGGTGAAACTATGCTTATTACTGCTCCTCCAGAGTCAATGAAATCAATGTTGATATTAAATTGGATTCTTGCTTTTAAGAAAAATTCATATTTTATGGAATTTGAAATGTCTAGAAGGCAAGTAATGGAAAGAATATCAATGATTCATAATGGCTGGAATCAGGAAACTTTAGTAAAGCATTATAAAACTGGAAAGAATGGAATGCCTAAAATGAATAATATTGAGTTTGAATTTGAACCATGTTTTCCATGGGAGATAAAGAAAAAGCTTGATGTAATTGATTTTAAGCCTGAAGTAATCTTCATAGATCATTGTGGATTGATGAAATCAAGGTTTAGAGATGAAATGTCAAAAGATAAAGACATCTCTGAAGGTATAATGAATTTATCTAAGGATTTAGATTGTATTGTTATAGGTATTTGGGAATTATCCAAAGATGCTTTTAAGAATGGAGTTGATATTGCAAGTCCATCAGGATCATTCAGAATATCTTATAATGCAAACAAGATATTAGCATTAAAACCTATCAGAGGTAATGAAGGAGTCATAGAACATCTTGAGCTTATTACTTTAAAGAATAGAGAACAAGAGAGACTTAATTGCAGACTTGATGTTGATCAAAGGAAAAATGGAAGGATAATATGAAGAAAAGAAAAATGCATGAGATATCAACAGATATCATGAAGCTTCAAATGGGTTTAGACATGCAGGATCCAAAAGAAAGGGAGCTTCAAGTTAAAGAACTGTTTGTTGAATTGTTTGATAAAGAAGATGGTATTTACTGGTTATATACAGACAATGACAGAAAAGTAGACATGATAAAAGAGCATATAAATAAATGTAAAAATGTCATGAATGCTATCAGGAATGATAACGAACATGTAAAAAGACTGGTAATAAATAATCATGAAGCTCTAGGTAGTTTACCTAAACATTCAGTATTTAATCCAGTAACCATAAGAAATTCAAGCGGTGCGGTAGATGTTGAAGATGAAAGTATAATTCCAAAGGAATATTTTATTCTTGTTCAAGAAGAAAGATTGGATAAGAAGAGAATACTGCAAGAATTGAAAGAGGGAAAGACAATCCCTGGAGTGAGATTAATCAAAAAGCCATTTGTCAGTGGTTTAAAACAAAGGAGCAATGAATGAATACATTCGAACCTTATGCACCAATAGAAAAAGTACCGCTATTTACTGAAGATGGTGGTATGCAGTCTAAAATGTATTCCATAAAAATGGAAGTACCATATAAGACTAAGGAAGGGACTACACTGAGAAAACCTTACGAATGTGGTGTCGTAAGTGAACAGTTTATGTTAATTCCAAATTCAGAGGTTAAGACATTTTCAGATGATCTTGTGTCAAACTTACCAGGAAACTGGAATACAGGCAAAGAGATTTTTGATGGAAGTAAGTATATGATGACTCAAATTTGTGATAATGGCTTTGGCACTCATGAATTGAAGGTAGGAGATACTGCTTCAATGGGATTAATGTGGCGTAATGCATATGATATGACACGATCATTGTCTTTTGATATCTTTGTCAATATACTATCATGTCTTAATGGTATGACTCATAAACAATGGTTTAACAGGTTTCGTTTCAAGCATACTCCCAATAATTCTAATTGGACAGAAGTACTTGATGAAGCTAAACAATCAATAGTTTATGCTGCAGATTCAATGCCAGAATTAGTTGAGAATCTTGATAGATTAGGTAGTATTGATGTTGATACAACTGATAAACTTAAATCTGTGAGAAATCATCTTGGTAAGGATGTACTTGGTTATACTCAATGGGGAAAAGTTGTAGACAGATTCCTTTCAGAGTCACCATCTAATGGTACAAGTCATACTCTCTGGGATGTAACACAAGCTTGTACACATACATTCTGGAATAGTGGAAAAAATCAAACTAAGATTAATTCTTGGGCTGACTTGGACACAAATGAAAAATGTGTACGTAAACTAACTGCTTTAAAGGAATTAAATCCAATAGCAGCATAATAAAAATAAAAGAGAGAGTTACAGCTAAAACCACCATACTGTTAATACGTAAACTATGACTGGGAAACTTGTAGAACATCGTTAAGCGTGGTCTCTCTCTTTTATAATTTAATAAATAATCTTCATTAACAAGCTTAGGTCAGCCGTATTAGGGTTGAAGTTATTTATTACAAGTCACCAATCTTGATACAGATCAACTTGGTTCCCACTTATCCAAAATGGTAAAAAAGTGGAAAACTTAATAACACTTACTAAAAGGAGTAAATATGAAAACAATATTATTATCTGAATTTTTTATATTAGTACAACTTATTATAGCTATTTTTATATATGAAGTCATATGGAGAGATCTTAAAAGTAAAATACAGGAAAGGATGGGTAGAAAAAATGCTACAAAAGACAAAAGTTAGAAAGATATTTAGTAAACATAAAATACAGCTGCCAGAAGATTCATTTGATTTTCTTGATAGTGAAGTTAACCGTATGATACATAAATGGGTCTTACGCTGTAAAAACAACAACATAAAGCGATTATCTATAGATTTGGTAGGGTATGTACTGCCTAACACTGTAGATAGCCTGAATAAGGATAGATTTAATCCTATCTTAGCTAATAAATTAAGGAGTAAAAAATGAAAGTAATGAAAACAAAACCATTTAATCAGTTACTTCAGAAGATTATAATAATTCCTGTACGTTCTGATTATTTGAATCATGTTCTGAATTTTACAGAACAAATATTCAAAGACGAAGGAATGGAACCATATGATGATGTCATCTGGAGAGAGTTAAAACATGCTTTGGAAGATGCAAAAAGAAAAGCTAACCAAATTTAAGAAATGAATTATGCCATATCCCATGAAAAAAAAGGAGTTTAAAACAATGGAATTTACTTGTATAAAATGTGAACATAAGTTTCATCATACATTGATAGATACTGATGAACGTATATGTTATGTATGTTTAGAAGAAAATATAGATTATGAACCAACAACTGCTGATAAATATAATAAAGATTATATTACAGAAAGAATAAAAGATTCAAAAGAAGGATATTGGAAATCTAAATCATGAAAACAGACTTGCCATTCATAAGATTCTATGAAAAATTATACAAAGCTGGTAAAATAAAAAAAGGCGGTCCTGCCTATAAAAGAATGGCAATATTAAGAAGAACAATGATAGATCCAAAAAAAATAAAGAAATTCTTAAACAAAATTGAAACAAATAAGGAGTAGAATAATGGTAGATAAGAAAAAATCAACAGTAGGTCTTAAAGGAATCAAGGAAGACCTGTTAAAAGTAATTGACAAATTAGAGTCTCTTGAACAAAAGATAATTAATGTATCATATAGAGTCAAGAAACTAGAACAAAGAGTAGGAATGATTTAAGGAGGAAGCAATGGCATGGGAATTATGGCAAAATAAACCAATACTAACTGATAAAGGTCCGTATAAAGACTTATGTGAAATAGGTTTCTTTTGCAATACAGCAGATACAAGTTTTGGACCTGTAATAGGATTTACTGTAGATAGTAAAAAGTACAAAGATGCAAAAGATCAAATATACAGTGAGTGGGAAGCAGAAGATCCAAGATGTTTAACAGATGATGAAATAAGAACCGAAGTCAAAAGAATAGAAAAGGAGACAAACAATGAATAAAATCTTAGCAGCATTAAATAAGATTGCAGCAAACCTGGTTTTAGCAAAAAAGGACAAGATCATTACTCAAATGAATAAAAAGTTTAACATTCCTTTTGCATCTGAAGCAGAAGAAAAAGAGATGTTAGAAGGTTTGTGGGAACTTCTTGAAGAAGCAATGTCTGATACATTTTATGATAATGTGGATTAAGCTATGTTATTTACAGAATTGACTCTTGAACCAGTAAACAAAAAAGTGAGTGAAAGTATGGGAAATACTTTTGATTCAAAAATGCCAGAACAACATTATATAGATAAACTATCTGATCTACAATATAGATTACATATGGTTGAATCAATTTTGAAAGAAATTGTATATGAAAATCCTGCATTTCAGGGAAGAGTAAAATCTATAGAATATTTAGTAAGGCATAAGGAAACAAAATAAAATTAAGGGGAGATTATTTTCATAATTTCTATAAAGAAAGTTGACATGTGAATAGTTGGCATCTCCCCTGATTTTAGAATTATTAAATTAGAAGGAGTAAAGAATGAATATAGCCAAATGTAAACTAGATAAAAGAGGCAGAATAACTTTGCCGTTAACATTTCTTAAAGCTAATGATATAAATCCAAAAGATCATACTGCAGTTATTCAGGTAGTAGCAAACAATACTAATACTATTAGAATTTTATTTATCAAGAAAGGAGAAGAAGAATGAGCGGTAAAGCACCAAAACAGAAAGGGAACAGAGTTGAAAGAGAATGTGTTAATCTAGCTAAAGAATTCGGCTTTAAATCACAAAGAGCTTGGGGTTCAGATGGCAGGTCATTAGGCTGGCATGAAGAAGTTGATATGACAATCACTACAGGTGATAGCATAAAGCATGATTTCTATAAATTCCAGGTAAAAGCACGTAAGGCTATAGCAGATTACTTTCAGCCATGTGAACATGTTTATGGACAGATTCTCAAAGAAGACCGTCATGAACCATTAGTTACAATACGGTATAAAGACTTGTTAACTTTATTTAAAAGAATAACAGGATAAAACTATTTTAAAGGAATAAAAATGAGCAATAAAGAAATACTACAATCAATTAACAATTTAGATACAAATGATATGAAAAAGTTATTTAATTCATATCTACTTAAAACAAAAAAAAGTATAAGTAATGCTGATTCTTCACTAGAAGTAATACAACATGCTCATAACTTGAATATTGTTTTAATGAGAGATATAGATAAATTTGTTAATTGACCTCATGAGAAGGGGGGAGGAAGAAATTCTTCCCCTCTTTATGCTCTTAAAAATCTATCAATACTTTTTACAGCTGCTGCATAATGTGGAGATAACTGTTTTCTTAGACGTTCCTCTGCTCTTCTCTCAGATGGTGATACATAAGTTTTAGTTTTAGTAACATTTCTCATCAATCCCATAAAAGTATCTGAAGATTCCTGATCATCAGAACTTGCAAACAATCCAGTTTCAGTTAAAAAAGCTTTCCAATAATGTTTATTTAAAAAAGCTTCTCTTGTATGATACCATGACCTAGCTGCTTGTAAATTAACAAGCCTGGCTAATCTGTAATTTCGATCCATATCATTAACATTTTCTACTGGAGAAACATCATTTGTTATTCCAAGAATTGCTAATCTATGAGAATGATCAATTCTCATTACATTAAATATTTCCATTGCTTCAAGAAAAGCACCAAAAGTAGGTCCAAGTTCACCAAGTTCACCTTTTCCATATAAAGCTTTTTTGGCTTGTTCTTTACCTTCTACAGTACTTCTATCAGCAGTCCAGTAATTAAAATAGCCTTTTATCCATTCATAAGTATCATTTTGAAATAAATTTGTAAGACCAAGACCTAAAGCTCCAGTAAGTCCACTTACAACAGAATAACCTACACCTAACCTATACAATCTTATTGCTTCATATTCAGCAAGACCTCCAGATTTGATTCTTCTTAGTCCAGATCTTATCCAATTTTCTTGCATATCTATATTGGAAAATCTATATTGTTTATATTGTCCTATTACCGATCCTACTGGTCCTTTAATAATATCAGGTTTCTGAAGTTTGGAATATTCATAATGTATATCGATAACTTGACCATAAGATAATTCACCAGCAGCTCTATTTATCCATGCTTTCCGTTCTGCTTCAGAAGTGGATTTTTTTCCCATTTCCTTATTTATGAACCAGACAGGCAATGTAGACAGATTTTTATGAGAAAGTCCATAAGAGGTCGTAAAAGCATGAGCTCTTATTACATCTTCTATTTTTCTATGCCCCCAAGATCCTATATCAGCAACTTTATCCAATACTTGCAATGTTTTATCAAACATTGTTTCATTGACAATCATTACCTTACCATTAATTTCAGCCATTCCAGGAGGAAGTGCACTACTTTCTTCTGTACCCCTTGTAACAGCTGCTTTATTGTAAGTACTTGTCAATTCCTTAATAAAAGTATCATCAGTTTTCCAATACAAACCATGTCTTTCCTGAGCATCAGTTCTAGCAGTCTCAATTTCCTTATTACCTTGTATATATGCTCTTGCTTCTCTTGGTGCTCTAAATCCCAAATCAACATATTCAAAGAATTTTTGAGTATAATTTCTTAATGGACTTCTTGTATTATAAGCCATAGTTCTTATAAATCCCAATGTAGTAGCAAATCTTGACAATCTTCGAGCTCTATTATTCGAATGACTGTCAGTAACTAAGGATTCTTCCGCAATATTATGTAAAGTATCCATAGCTTCATCGACAAAATTCAAAACTTGTTCTTTATCAATCGTACTTTCCCTTTCAGCATGTTTCTTGCTTGTTAACAATTTATCAAATGCATGTGCCAATACAGTTTCCATTGATCGTTTGTAATTGTATCTTGTTATATCATGTATATATTGAGAAATAAAAAACAAAGGATTTCTTGAATAATATTCTTCTGCTTGTTCCCCCCTGGATTTAAGTCTCTCAATAAAAGCTCTATCACTACTTAAAACTAAATCCTTGAATTTTTCATTTGCAGTCATGTTATAACTAGGTCTATCAGCTTCCATCCAATCATGAAATACATCAAGATGTTTTATAAGAGTTAAAATTTGATGAGGCATATAGCCTTTACGAAGTCTTTTACCAGATACTTCTAATCTTTCAATCTGATTGTCATTCAAATCATATCTTTTATCTCTACCTTCATCTGTAGATTCCATAGTTAGCTCAAGTTCTTTTATTTTACTTTCTATAGTATCAAGATGTTTTTCAAGACCTCTTGCATGATTCTCCCGTACATCCAATCTTTTAGCAAAATCTCTTTCCAATCTTAAAGCATTAATCGCAACTACTGCTAAATCCTTTCTTGTCGATAACCAAGCATTTTGAATATTTGCTGCTAATTTTTTCTCAGCAGGAGTCCATGGAATAGATCTGCCATCAGGTGAAGATTTTCTTAAGCTTTGAACATCTGCTCCTTCTAATATATCTGCCATCCCATAAAATAAATCTCCAGCATTTTTTCTTTTCCTTATATTACCTTTATTTCCCAGTTCTTTCTGTATTTCATTATATATGGCTTCCACTTCTGTTCTATCATTAGTAGACATAATCGCTGATTCTAATTTTGCCAGTATACTTGTATCTACATCAAAGTGTTTCTTACCAGCTAAAGTTTTCATAGCTGTTTGTATTTTACCAAGATTCATTTGAGCATTTTGTTTATGTCTTCTTTCATACGATTGTATCTTCAATATATTTCTATAAGCTTGTTCTCCACCTGGAAGTTTTTTCAATTTTTGAGGTAGTAGCTTCCATGAATGAAATGCTGTTTCATATCCTTTTTCTATGGATTTTGTCCATTCTTTCATGTACGCCTCGAATACTTTGATATCACTCATAGTAGGTTGATGCAATTCAATATTTTTATGTGTAGCTTGCTGCCATCTAACTTTAAACTCCTCTGCATCTTTATTCCAACCAAATTTCTTCAATGTCAAATTGTCTGTAAAAGATTTTTTTACTGCTTCCTTTAACCTAAAATCTATATCACCCAACTCTTTTTCATTAAGATCAGGATAAAGTCTTTTGGAATCTTTACAAAATATCCAATTACCTGCTATAGCCATTATGACTCCAAATTATGAAATTTTGATGTATAGGGTAGGGCGACTTTTTAAAACAAGTTTGAAAAGTTGATATATATGAGAAAACTTTTTCGTTATTTTTCATTTTAGTCTGGACAATTTCTTTTTCTTTTATTTATCTCATCAAACAACTGATCAATAGTTTGCTTTGGTACAGATCCTTTCTGACCTGCTTTTCTTACAAGTACTGGATTAGAGTTTCCACTTTCTCCAACTGTAAACATACTAACTCCTCCCCTAGTACCAATAAACTTTCTTGATATTCTTGCCATATCAAACGGAGTAATGAGTCTGTCTCCATTTATAAACTGATTGATCATAGAAATAGCATTATTAAATTCATGTTCTTTTCCAGGAACCATATTGGAAGGTCTTAAAACATTTCTGTCTATATCAACCAATCTCTTGCTTACTTTGGAAAGATAAGATGCAGTCCTTGTAAAAGGAATGTTAACAGTAGAATATGGATCAGTTAATCCATAATATGCAAGACTCCCTTTTCTAGCCAATTCCTGAATGATACTATTAGCTTCCATTGCAGTCATGGAATTATCTCTTGAAAAAGATAGTCCTTCCTTCACATCAGTCAAATAGCTATAAACAGTCTTAGATATTTTCTCATTTTCAGTAAATTTATAATCATATGCAAATTTTCCATTACTTTCCTTAACAACATATGTATTCTGATCTATTTCTGGTGTCATCAACCTAAATATGAATGCTCTTCTCTTTAATGGATCAGATAAACCATATCTATTACCAATATCATTCAAAAACATATTCAACAAAGCTTTTCGCTGAACAGCTAATCTTCCTCCATCTCTATGAACACCCCAGTCTCTGCCTACTTTTCCATATTGAGATGAAAAATCTATATAAGCAGGAAGAACAGCTCCATCATACTGAAGTCTATCCATAGATACCACTTTGCCATCTTCTGTAACCATCTCAAGTAAAGGTTTGCCATAAGCAATCCATTTTTCTCTCAATCTATCCTGTCTCTTGGCGGGATGAAACTCAAACTTCTTTCCTCCCCTTACTACCATATCATTTGGAGCTATATCCAAAGCATTTGTTTCTCCTTCACGTATTACCTGTTTTATATTCTTTCCATTAGCATCCCATACTACCCAATCTTCACCAAAAGCAGTTGCAGTTCCTTGTTTTCTTCCTTTTGAAAATCTGAATACATTTTCAAGTTTTTCCATTGCTATCTTAGAACCAACCAAAAGTTCAAGTTCTGTTTTAAGACCAGTATAATACTCTACTCTTTTTGCAATTTTGTCCACATCGTATTGATTGGAATATTGATTTGCTTGTAATCTTCCAAATTCACCTTCCAGACTTTCCAATCTATCAGATATTATAGCAAGTCTGGCTAATGAACCTTCATCTTTAACCATTCTTAAAATATCCCTACTAGTACTTTGAACATCACTTATTGATCCACCTTCTAAAACTTTATTTTCTCCTTCAAATATTAATTTTTCCACATCAGTTGTCAGATGTCCAGCATGTCTCTTCACTTTCAATCCAGTATCATAAGCACTTGAAAGAGAACGCATTGCAATTTCAAATGGATTATTACTTTCAGTTGTCAAAAAACCATATAATTTCTTTTTACCCTCTGTTAAATCCAGTTTTATAGCATCTAAATCAATAACTTTATCCTTTCTCCCTCTTCTTATATCAAATGAATCTTTAACATCAGCCCATCCACGACTAACATCTTTTAATGTTAACTTACTTTTAATATCTGCTTGAGTAAGCTCTCCCCTATTGTATGTTAAATACTTATTAATAGGACTAACAATATGATTATACAATATTTCTGATAATACTTCTCCACCAACACCACCATTTAAACGTTCTTGATTAATTTCTGGTCTAGATCCTTCACCTACAAACTTAAACAATCCTTCAAAGCTGCTTACAACTTCTCCATTTACTACATTTTCAGCACCAAATAAAATATCCCTGATAAATTTATCTACTCCAGGAGCAAATCCTTCTTCTGTTCTTACATCAACAATATCTCTATAATTATCTAAAAAATACTTTACTGTTCTTGATATATCTCCTACAACAGCTACATAATCTTTTCTACTTTTCATATTAATACGAACTTGCTTATTATTTATAGTCAAAGTACCCAAAGTACCACCTTCACCAAGAGAATTACTAAGATAAGTAGCTATTTGATGTAGTTTCATAAATCTACCACGCAACGCACTGGTATTATTAACATCCATAAACCATTCTCTAATACCAGCTTGATCACCCATATCAACTTGAAGCTTTTTAATTATCAAATTTGAATATTCTACAGGATCATTTGTTATTTGAGCTCCAGCCATTGTAGCAACTTCTTTAATAAAATCTTTAGGAGCTGTTGAATAAACATTTGATTTATCAAAATCATGGTCAGCATCCTGTCTTAGAACATCAACAGCATTCTGTCTTGTACTATTACCTTCTCTTTCATCGTAATGCCTCCAGTTAGGAATTTCTTCTGTACCTAAATTCTCCCTATGAACTTTATTTATGACAACATCATAAGCATTTCTAGGCTGTCTGGTATTCAATATTCCCATCCACATATTATCAGTCAAAGCTAATCTATTAAGCATCTTCTCATTAGTAGCACCCTCAGTCTCCCAGAATGTTCTCAAGTCTGCAACATCAGATTCTATAGTATCATATATTTCCCTATTTATCCTTTTTTGCTCAGGACCTAAAGGCTCAAGCGGACCTTTAACTATATCTACAAAAGTTCCATCCTTTCTTAATTCCATTCCTTCTACTATAACAGTAAAACCTTTTTTCTCATTTGGTATAATAATAAATTCTGATTTACTAATTTCTCCTACTACAGGATTGTGAAATTTATGCCTTCCTATGAAGAATCCAGTCACGTTCTTGTTATGGTCTCCATTTGGAGTAGTTTCGGTCCTAGTGGACCTTCCTAGAGCCTTAAAAGGCATCTGTGCTATATCATTGTTTATTCCAAACCCACCATATATCCTCTGCCTTCCTATATTATCACCATCATTATAAATTAATGGTAAGTCAACATTCCGATCTGCAAGAAAAGGAGCCATAGGACTATAAGAAGAACCCCTAACTTCTCTAGAAGCAATTTTAGAACCCTGAAAATATCTACTGAACAGATTATCAACTACCAAATCTCCCATCCAATCACTCAAAACTACACCCTGACTATCAAGAAAAGAATCCAAAGCTGTTCTTGTAGGATTCAAATCTCCTTCAGCTCTCGACATATCCGACAAACTTCTAGCAATTCCAGTAAGAGATTCTGGTGAATCCTGAAGCTTTGACATCAAATCAGTAAATTCATCAGTATGAGCAACAATTCCAGTCCAATCATTCAATCCACTCTTATTAGAATAATGCACTCCAGTATTAGCTCCAACAGTACCTGTATGAGGGACAGATGCTTGAGTAAGATCATAATTTGACCAAGGTATTTCCTGTATACTGCCTTGAGATCCATCTATAGTCCATTCCACTATTTCTTCTATGCTGCGGGCATCAACCTCAGCTCTTCTTATAATAGGTTGAACATAATTTTCAGTTAACTCTCCAAGACCAGTTCTTGAAACATTTATTTTATTGCCTGACTTAAACTTTACTTCATCCATTCCATGTCTTTCTAAAACATTTCCTATTCTTGCATTATAAAAAAATGCTGTTTTGTCATAATTAACACTCACACTACCATCTTCTCTAACAAGAATATCAACACCTTTAGGTTTCATAGAACCAACATTAAATCCAATAACTTCATCGAATTGATTGAATTGAACCAACTCTCTACTTGGAGCAAACGTACCAAGAAATCTTAAAAAAGCTTTTTTGGTTAAAAATGTTGCAGAATCAGACGACTCTTTACTGGTACTTTCAACAAATTGCTCTACCTGTTCTCTTGGTATACCAGCCATTATGTCTTCATCATAGGTATCTAATCTTTGTCTAAACCTGCTTATAACAGAGAAAGCATCACCACTATCATCTATCGACAAACTTCTTATCGGCCTCAATCTTGTACCTACTACTTCACCGTCCACTACAATATTTTCTCTCATCTCTTCATACGATGCCAAAAGCTCTCTAGCAAGAGGACTGTTAGTTTCGTTAAAAAGAAGTCTGTAATATTCAGTTAATGCACTATGATATTCATTATTTAAAATTTTCCCTTTACTAATATCAGCAAGCTTTCTTCTTTTCATATAATCAAGCTCTGCTATTCTTTCCAATCTACCTCTCTCTCCAGGTATAATTAAATTAGGTAAATTCAATATATTCCAAGCTTCATTAACTCCTTCTTTCAATACATTAACATTCATATTTGGCGTTCTAAATCTTTCTAGAAAAGCTGTTGCTCCATTTTGATCTGTACCATACAATGTTCTGACAAGATTAGACAGTACTCCACCTTCACTATATGTCCTGTTTATAGAATTTTGAGCCAATTCTTTGCTTACCACCAATTGTGACCTATCATTTAGAATCACTCTTATCATTGGAACCTTATTTGGAATAATCTCTTCTTCTAATCTTCTTTCCAATGTCTGCCTATGGTACTCATTTCTCACAGTTTTAGAATCTATACCTATTCCATTTTCAATTTGACTATCTATAAGAGACATTACACTTTTGTCTCTTATTACCAGATCCTTAGCAACATCTTCTCCCTGCATCCGAAATTTCATATCTGGCTGAAGAACATACCAACCTTCGCCACCATCAAAGAAAATATTTTTCAGTCCTGTTACACCTCTTCCATCATTTGAACTTTGTACAGGATATGCAACTTCATCAGATATAAATATACCACCATCATAACCTCCAATATACTTAACTCTCTTAACCTTACCAGAAAAAGCTTTGGCAGATGTAAGCTGCCAGGCATCATTATATAATTGTTCATCAGTTAATCTTTCAGTTACTTCACCTGTATCTGTAAATCTGTCTAATTGTCTTCGTACTGCTTCTAGATATAAACCCCTAACTGCATCTATAACATGTGCATTAGTAACTTCACTAGAATTAATATTTCTTCCTCTTAAAGCATTATCTATAATGATTTCCTGATCTGTAGTTGAAACTCCATAATCAGATTCAAACTTCTGTGGAGTAGTATTCATTCTTAAAGTATGTTCTCTTGTATATATATCATACTCACTTTTTGCAATCTGTTCATCTACATAAGAAGAAATATTCTCATAATCAAGAACCTTATTCCCCAGTAATTCTTTTGTTCTTGCTATTACATTAACCAAATCCTGTTTATACTGTACATCAACTATATTGCCTGTTCCCTTATCAATAATATCCATCAAATCCATATTCTGGAATCTTTCAAGACTCTCCATAAGAGAAGAATTCTCTTCCAACTTAATATTTACAAGTGCAGTATAATCACGAGTATCAATAAGATGCTTTATATTAGCTCTTAATGTTCCCATCTGATGAATAAGTCCTTTAAGATTCTCACTTGTTGATTGATCAAAATCAGACATCTGTGTATAATTGTCTACATATAGTTCAGAATCATTCTTTATTTTGTCCATATATTTCGTCAAACTTATATAGCCATTATGCAAATCCTTAATATGACCTACTTGTGAAAACATTTTTGCAACATTTAATATATTTCTTGCATTAGTTGCTCCACCCACACTTGAAATCAGTTCAGTAATTACAGTTGGATCACGAGTAATATTTACAGGACCAGATGCAGCTTCCATACCTTCCTGAAAATCAGCATAATATTCTCTCAAACTATCCAAATTTTCTCCTTTCAGATCAGGAGATTGTTCTAAAATTCTAAATAATATCTTTCTATCTGGTATATTTATCTGGTTTTGCTTTCTTTCAACCAAACCTCCATACTTGTTTATTTCACCAACACTAGTACCACTGGGAGCTACTTCTCCATTCATCATTACAAGCAAACTATGTTTCAGTTGATGATTCCTGTTTAAACTCTGTATATCGATAGTATTAATCATATGATCAACAGATTGATTCAAGAGTCTTTCATAAACAGCATCATTCATAAAAACATCACCCAACTTATTAGTAATGTTATCTTTTGCACCTGCAATCGTATCCATGGTAATAGGTTTATTATCACCAGTATTTATATTTTTATTACCAGTCAATATATTATGAATATTCTGAATCCTGGCATAAAACTTTGTAAGATCGTCAAACCTTTTTTGGTCTGCATCAGTTTTTATTTGATCTCCCGATACTTCAGGTAATCTGCTTCTATTTAATTGAAGACTTTTTATATGACCACCTAAAGATTCAACATCTTCTTTAGCTAAATTTGTAAATATTCTATCCTGACTTACATCAGTAAACATACGAAGAGTATTATTGATATCTAAATGGGTATTTGTAACAGCATAAGCATTCCACATATTTGTTTCATGCATAATACTTTTATCATTCATCATAGAATCTCTGCCATAAACACTTTCATTCATCAATGCAACATATCCTTGATAGGACTTTTCTACAGATTTTAATTTTTGATGTCCCAAAGATTCTTTTTCTCTTGGAAGTCTGCCTTCAACAATAACTTTACCATTTTTAGTACCTATATCAACAAACATTTGATAAGTCTGTCTAAAATCAGATAATGTTTCAGAAGGTCTTGAGCCAAATAACTTTTGAATATTAATCTCTGGAATTCTTAAAATACCAGTAGTGGGATCATATGAATGGCTTGATCCAAGAGATTCATGAAATCCAATTATGTTTCCAAGCTGCAAATCATAAAATTTTTCGTTAGCAGTCCATGCAGCTTGCAATTCAACCTTTCTTAACCATACTTCAGGACTCGCTTTATGTTCTTTTATTCCAGGTATTTCATTTATTCTGTTTACAATATCTACAGCTTCATCAGCAGTAACGTGTCTCATCACATTACCAATATCAGTTGAATTATTATCGTAATGACCAATGACTTTCATTGCAATATCCAGCTTACCTTTAGCTACTGGATCTCCTACTACATCAATAACTGATTCATAAGCTACATCTATTGGCTTTGTTCCTTCTATTACTGGAGCATCTTCAGCTATAACAAACTTTTCCCTAAGAATATCATCCACTATTCTATAATCACCAGTATTTACTAAATACCGACCTATCAATTCAGCAGAAGCAGAATTAATATTCAAGCCCTCTCCAGATGCTGGATATCCCATTACTTCAAGACCAGCTCTGATAGCTTTTATCTTTTTAACATTAGCAGTATAATATTGCTTCAATTCCCCTGTTTCAAAAATTCTTGATTGTTTAGCACTAGTTTTACCTTCTCCAAAAGTTCTACCAGACTTTGCAAACAACATACCAACAATCATATTAGATACTATTTCAGAAGGATCAGCACCGAGAGCACCTATAGGATCAAACTGTCCAGTCTGATCATAATATTGTTTCATTGCTGGAAGATTCATAGCTAGTGCACCAGCTACCATTCTAGCACCAGATCCTGTAAGATCTTGTCTTATTTCTTTACCCATATAACCTAGCCATTCACTAGAAAAATCTTTTCTAACCTTCTTAAGCATAGAAACAGCTTCTTCTTTTGTAAGATTTGCTATTTCTTTACCAGCCAGTTCTTCAGATAATATAGTAGACTTCAAAGAACCTTCAGATACATCATCTACAAACTGTAATGTTGATCTTGCTTGATTACCTGACATCCTGCCTGCAGGTTTCCATGCTTTTCTTAAAGTATTCAATCCAGCCAATGCTTCTTTATGAAGCTTATTAGTTCTACCGCCTTTAATAAATCGTGTAGGTGCAATCAATGACATCCACAATCCAGACTGAAAAGAATGTGTAACTACATCCATAAAACCTGAATTTAAATTTTCAAAATGTTTTAATTCCTTATCATCAAATTTTCCACCTAGAATTTCTCCAGTTTTATAAGTAGCATTTTCTATAGCAGCTTGAGCCATATGATGTGTAAAGCCCAATACAGCATCACTAGACATGGCAGATAATAGTTTACCTGTCTTACCAGTTAACGTCCATTGAGCAGCTGTTCCTATAGTACCTGGTGATTTAGCAGCAAATTGAGCACCTAATCCTACAATACCATCTAAATAATTATGAAATTGATGAGATGAATATTTCATAGCAGAAGATATTAAATTATCCGACAGTTTCATTGCAGACTCAAGACCCATATCTGGCATTTCACTGAGAAGCTTACTGCTCATATCATCAACTGCAGATGCATATGCCTCCTGATTGAACTTCCATAGTCTCTTATATCCAGGAGATCTGACTATCTTAGTAGCTTCTCTCATAGCTTCTAGAGTCCCTCTTTCAAGACCCTCCATAGCTAGATCATCTACTTCACCTGCTAATAATTTCTCACCATATTTAGATAAAGCCTGGATACCTCTTTTCTCACCATACTTCTCTACAGCTTCAGCACCTGACTTTAATGCTAAATGAGTGGCAACTCTTCCTGTAGATTTTTTTGTAAGAAGATTGCTTAACAATCCCAGTCCTTTACCAGTCCAACTGAAAGTAGCATACATTCCCACACCCTGTCCAAGTATATATCCAGCCTTACCTGCTGCTGTCTGTTCTTCCCATGGTCTATATGTCCCTAAAGAAAGAGCTGATCTAGCAGCTTTTCCAGTTTCAGTTAATGAAGCTACATCTAAAGCACCCCAAGAAGCAGCAGAAGTACCTCCCCATAAAAGATTGCCATGAAAATCTGTAAGCCAGCTACTCTCATCTTCATCAAGAAGAGGAATAGGATTCATCTTGTTAAGTTCTATTGCTCTTAACTGTTTTATATATGCTGCATTTTCATCTTCTTCTACAGAAGAAGTATAAATACCATTACTCATATTTTATTTATCTAAATATCGTTCAGAATAAGATATACCAGAGAATGCATCTAAAGCTTTTTTAATATTCTTAGATCCCATAAACGGTCTATCAGACATTTCAATCCCTAATAGAGAGAGAAGTGCATTTGTCACATCTACTGGAGCTCCTAATGTATTTGCTGCTATCGCATTTCTATAATCCACTCCATGTTCTTGTATACTTTCACCTGCTTCTGTTATACCCTCACCTATTTTTTCTGCAGCAATCTTACCCAATTCTATTTGTTGTTTTGCTACAAGACGTTGAGATTCACCAGATAGAATCATACCTTTAAAAAATAAATCCAGAGGTCTATTGGGAACTAATCCAGGTAATGTCTGGAGTTCCGAATATGGAGTAAGAGTAAAAGGATCTTTACTTTCTATTCCTTCTAAAGAATCTAATACATCTGTTTCTGTTCTTGAAGAATCTAATACTGAAGAATCTAATGCTGCTTGGTTCACTGCAAGTAATGAATCTCTTGTTACTCCCCACTGCTTTAATTCATTAATACTACTCATAAATTATATTACCTTCTTTATCAATACTATCAATCCATTTATCTTCAGCTACATCATAATGATATTTATTCTTAATCATTTCCATTAAATCATAAGCAGCACCTTTTTGACGAATAGTAAGTTCATCCATATTGAATCCTTCGTATCCACCAGGTATCCCAATAACTCCTTCAAGAGCATTCTTTCTAAAGAATTCCTTTAATTTTGGTCTAAGTGTACCTTCATACTTAAGATCAACACCAAGAATCCATTTTACATCTTCTGCATATTTATCAGCTTCAGTGCTACTAATATTTGAATAATCTCTATATTTTGCATATGCTGTAGCTATCAATTCATCTCTAACATTATATGGAGGAACTTTCATTCCCTTTTTAATATCGTTAGGATCATATGCCCTTTCTGGACTATTTTCAAAAAATATCTTTTCTCCAATTCGTCTAACATCTAAAGCCCTTTGTCTTTTAGGACCTGCTTTATCCATAAAACCTTGGTACATATCCATCAATTGTTCTGTTGAAATCTCTTTTATCTTTTGATCTGGAGCAATCCCAAAAGTCATCCTTGCTGCTGGATTAAAAAGTAGTCCTATCCTAAATGATTCAACTTCAAATGTTTGCTGACCCAATTCTTTTTTAGGTCCAGGCTTGCCTAATGAAGCTGCATACCCCATAGAAGCAAATGTCATTCCAATACCAGCTTTGTTAATTTGAGGATTATACCAATTAGCCCTTTCTAAAGACTTGTTTATCTCTGTTGTTAAAGGTACTGCTGCCCGCCCCATCGTAACTTCATGTATCTCTTGTGCTCTTAATGCTGAAGCTGCTGACTGTTCAGCTGATTTAATAGCTCTTTGCTCTGCTGCTAGTGCTGCTGCTCTTGACTCTTCTGTAAACGCTTCTGTTTTTCTTTCTTTTTCTTTACCTGCAATAAATGTTGGATCAACTTTATGTCTTTCAAAATAAGCTCCTATTTCTGCTGGTGCTGTTCCCTCCTCTATATCAGGATAAAACTTTTTCATAAATAAAGCTTGTGTAAGGTCTTCAGGTCCCCATGTTTTTGCTTCTTCACCTGTTCCTGTTGTATATGTAGCCCCCACACCCTCAGTTAGAAATTTTTCCGCTTGTGAAAGTCTAGCCAATTTATCTACTGACTCAAGTATTTGAGGATTTAACAAGTTAATTTGATTTTGAGTGACACCCATAGCTTGTTCATAATATTTGAAAGGTTCTTTATATAAATCAGCAGTTATATTTTCTATACTACTTCCACTTTCAGTTTGATAGATATCACTTAAATTCTGTGCTTCTCCTACATAACCAGATATTTGGGCTTGTTTTTCCAAAAAAGCAACTTCATACTGATTTCTTCGTCTTTCAAGAGAAGCTAATCTATTTGCAGCTAAACTTACCCTGCTCATCTCTTTATCTTTTTTATCACTAACATGTTGCGTTGCTAATGTTATTACAAGTTTGTTTAAATCACGCAGAGTATCCTCTGGACCATAATCTATTCTGGGTTGTCTAAGCTGTGCCATTATATTTTTGCTATACCTTGTATCTTATCAATTGCATCCAAAGCATTACGCCTACTATAAGATACCTTATCATTAAGCCAATCACGTCTTTTAGAACATCCTCCACATTCTTTTATCCTGCCACCAGAAACCTTCTTGATGACTTTGGATACCGTATCTCCTAAGCCTTTATTCATCACCATAGTTCATATCACATGTATTAGTATAATTATCCCAACGTCCACCTTGTGCTTGACATGAATTCTTCCTTGCTAAATTCTCATGCCCTCCTGCTTCTCCAGGCTGATAAGATGTCCCACCTGTAGGATTTTCAGGCCATATACCACTACCAAGAAGTATATTTAATGTAGCACGTGAATCTTTTTTCCAATCTTTTTGTAATCCAAGTATACCAGACTCTAATTGTAATTTTCCAGCTTCCATAGATTGATCATATGCAGATTTACCTGTTGCTAATGATGTATCTATACTTGTTTGAACTGTACCTGAATAAGCTCCACCAAATTTCTTCTTTGCTGTCTCACCAGCTCCTACAGTTTTGGCATATCTTTGTCCTAAAGCGGAACCAAGTTGCTTACCTTTTAAAGACCAAGCACTCTTAAGCTGACGTTCTTCTATAGGATCATATAGATCAAAATATTTCTGCCAGTCATCTTCAAGTGTGCTTCCTTCAAGTTCTTCACCATAACCAAGAGATTCTACAGTACCCGTAAAAGGATCATCTCCAGTTGTTTGTCCTTGAGGATTATACACACAATTTGGAAAATTACCTTCCCATCCTGCTCCATAAGCTTCTCTACATGTTGCCATAATCTATTTTCTCATTTAACAAGAGTTTTTAAACTACTTTCATATTCAGGTCTTGTTAAGCCATGAATGAATATGTCATCTGATTCTCCACCCCCAAAGTACTTCGTCCACAAGTTTTCTCCACCTTCACCATTTGCTCCTAAAGCTAATATAGAAGCTACTGTTGTTCCTGTACCAGTTACATCTTTCCAAAATCTGGATTTCTTTGCAGATTCAAACTGTCTATTTACATCTTCAAAATCATATCTTTGGCTTACGTCAAATTTCCCAGGATCAGTAGTTATAGCATAATCTTCTGGATCATAACCTGAAAATCCTCTCTGGGCCCACTTGCCTGCTTCACCACCAACTGCCCAAGCTTTCATCAATGATTTAGGATCTTTAGGACCAACAAGAGCCGTACCAGTTGTAGCAAGTACACTACCTAGAAAACTCCATAAACTACTTCCTGCTACATCTTTTTCAAGAGCATCCTCAGCAGAAGATAATTCACGATTATATCTACTAAGTTCAAAAGCTTGCTCTTGACCTATATCTTTATATAGTAAAGACCTACCTTCTCCAGTAGCCATAATTATTCCTCCTTAATATCCTATTGCCTGCCAAAAAATTGTACCCCAACCAGTATCTGAACCAAAAGTAACTCCAGTAGTAGTGGGTAATACACTAACAGTTACTGCTCCATCATTACCAGATGCACTTCCACTTTCATATGCAGTTGCTACTACATTCAAACATGAATTAGAAAACGGAATTGGAAAAACTACTACTTCAGTAGTGGCTGATGATGTTTCTTGACCCCATTGCATAATTAGACCATTATCGAATTTAATATAGCCATCATCAGCAAACCTACTAACATCTAAAGAATCTAATGCATTTTTCATTACATTCTTATATAATACACCATTATATCTAATATATTGAACCACTCCTTCAGAAGTTGATCTCAATACAGGTACTCCATCTTCCAACTCAGTAACTAATGGTACACCATTTCCCACATACTGTCTCTCCTGTTTGATATGCTCAAACCTTTTAATGTTCCTTTCGTTTTTTGTCATCATTATTTGACACTCTTCAATCTATAAATTATTGATAGATCATTTATTTCAAAATTTGCATCAGTAGTATCACCATCAAACTTTAATTGAAAGCTATAGATATTATTGATAGAAGCAGTAGGTTTAAGTTCTGCATTTATCCAATCATCAGTACCAACACTTAACTGATGTAATGGTACATCACTAGCAGTACTACCTGTAGTAGAGCCATCAGCATTACATCTGTAAAACTGTCCTGAATAAGTATCATTATCACCATTAGTTGTATAATTAATCGTTACTGCTCTACCATCTCCCTTATAAGATACATATACCTTATAAATCTTTTTTCTCTGTGCAGGCTGTCCAAAATCTATATCCTTTGTCTTAAATGAAATATTACTTGTAGTATCACTTGCATCATCCCACTTAACTACAGTACCAGAAGCATCAGTATGAGCACATATTAAATCACCATTCCAATCTACAACAAAGTTTGTTCTCTTCTGTCCATCTACTATTTTATTCTTTCCATGAACCCAACTTCTAGTAACTAAATCATACAAGTAGATATCACCACCATCACTTCCAGTACCAGTAGTAGCTCCAACAAGTATCTGTCTCTTCTTAGCAATATATCCAATAGTAGGTGTAACACCAACAAACGATTCCCACTCACTCTCCTTTATCATCTGTCTGCCATCTTTTTCAAGCAAATTACTTAATTTTTGTCCATCATATAGATATACTCCAAACTCATTTACCCAGGCAATACCAAAATCTGTTTTACAAACAGCAGATGGATGTACTATACCCTTATGCATAAATGTATCTTCTAAGAACTCTAATTCCTGTGAAATATTAATCAAATGCATTTTCTTCTTCTTAAACTGCAAGATACGATCTGCATATTCTTCAAGCTTAACTATTTCATCTCCATCCCTGACACTAATATCAATTCTATTCGCAAGAGGAAATGTATCAAACTTATTGACAACTGACTTATACATTGCATCACCTTCAGTCTTTGTTACGCCATCTTCACCCTCTCTTCTTACATGTCCAATATAAGTTTGTCTATTAGCAACAACTGCTGTTTTAAAACCCTCTCCTACAGAACCTATATCTACTGATTCATCTGGCTTATAGCCATTAATAATTTCGTAAGTATAAGCACTAGGATTTACTGCAGTCATACTTTCAACATAACAATATACATTATCAGGTGCATTATTATGTGCATTATCTACAGAATCATCTAAAGCCCATGCTGTATAATTAGATGTTAACTCAGTTCTCACTCCATCAACTAAACTAATATCAGCTAATAATATCCATGAATCGTCACTACCAAATTTTCTTACATATACTCTTCCTCCTATAATAAATGGATCATATGGTGAAGTAGCATATATTGCAAAATCTATTGCATATCCAGCTGATATAGTTTCTCTTCCATCACTGGTTGGTCTATCAGAGATACTAAATATTTCAGATTCTTGATCCCCTTGATAAATAAATGTAGTTCCAACCTGATAAGCCTGACCAGGCCAATTTCCAACTGTAGATGATTCTTTAAGATAAACATTCCATCCTGTACCTGCTGGAGGAAATATCCTTATTCCATTACCACCCCAGTTATCACTATTAGATTGTGTTGTCAAATAATTATTACCAACGGTAACTTGACTAATTATTCTTGCCTGTGAATTAGCACCAGAATCAGTAGCAATATATCCATCACCAGTAATAGTCCAAAAAGCAAAATCATTACCAGAACCTCCAGCAGTTTTTTCTATATAGATAGTTGTATCAGATGGATGTGATGTATCAGTAAAAGCAACAGTCTGCCCATACAATCCTTTCGTAGGTTTAGCTAAATCCAGAGTTTTTTCATACCATCCATCATAAGCATCAGCAGAACCACCAGGAGTAACTCCATTAAAGTGTGTTTGCTTTATATATCCAAACCATTTGTTTTGATTATTAGTACCGAAGGCTCCATCACTAACTCTTAATGCTCCATCAACAATATAAAAAGTAGGTAGCACATTCCCACTAGAACCCAAATCAATCTGAGCTACTCCCCAAGCATTAGTTGTTCTGCTATAAATATCTATATTTGCACTACCAGAAACAGTATCAGCCATTGCTAAATAATCATCACCTGTTTCAGCTTGTCCAGTACCAGAAGTAGTAGCACCTAACCTGTCATGACTGAACTGGAATAATCCATAACCAGCTTCAAGATCAGCAGCATTATTAGGATTATTAGCACTATTTGTATAATTATAATGTTGAGCAATACCACCCATAGTTCTTACCTTGCCCAACTCATCTATCATTATATCTGTAGCTAAAGATAGTTCATTAGGAGCAATATCCCTTGGATCTGAATTGCTGTTAAGACCTCCATGAAATTGATCAATCTTTAAGATTTGCTTAGGCATAAACTACTTTAATCCAATTCCAGCTTACTGATTCTACCCATTCATAATCATATGTAATATCATGAGAATAATAATACTGAGATAGTTCTGCATATGTCATATAGATATTGTCCTGTGTATCCAGCCATAATAGTACTTCATCAGACTTTTCTTCTTAATGCATATCTTTGAGTAATGCATCACCCTAAAAGCTAAAAGTCTGTCTTTCTCAAGACTTCTGGATGCCTTTATAGTATTGGGACCAATTCTGCCATCAATAACAAGCTTATTACTTTTAAATTTGTGATTACATGCTTCCTGTAATATCCTTACTGCCCTTCTTTGTCCAAAGTTGACTACCATATCAAAATACATTTCCTGTAATTGAGATGAAAGATCAGATGCTCTGGACGGTTTCCAGTATTCTTCTAAATATATAAGAACTGCATCATCTTCTGTTAAGTTCTCAATATCAAGATCTGGATGTGCACGCTTGGAGATTCCAAACTTAGTAAGACCTCCAGGATCATCTTTATCACGAGTAATCTTGTCACCACCTTCCCGCTTTAAGACATTCTTAATAATTTCTGAATTCATTAGAATTTCCAGACAAGTTTAACAGCTGCCATTAAGACATCCATACACTCCTTCGCAATAGCCTGCTGTTCCTCTTTAGTAATTTTACCATCCTTAGATGCTTCACTATACTTAGCAGCAGCTTCTTTCATCTCCTTAAGAATAATACGATACTTTGTTGCTACCATAGTTGCTAGAGCACCTAAGATAATTACTGCCAGATAAGCAGCATTTCCCCAACTTAACCATTCCATAATAACTCCTATTTATTTCTTTTTCTTTTACCCCAACTAAGTGGGTTGATATTAAATTCCTTTTCATAGAAATTTACTTTCTCTTCTAGCTGTTCTCTCTGTAGAGTTTCTTCCACGATATGTTTACCAAGTAAGTCCCCAATTTTAACGTCAGCCGTGACCATTGCTTCTTCAAGGTTACCCAATCTACTCTCGATACGCCAATAGCCATACACAAGCATACCAACAAGTACAAGTAATTGTCCAAGCCATTTGAGATTAATAGAGACAATAGCATTATCATCAACAACAGTACCACGATAGCTTCTAGCAGTTTTCGGGTTGTCACTCATTTTCCCTATTCATTATACTAATCTCATTATTATTGATACAATTATAGGAATCGTAATAATACCAATAGAACCAACTGTTCCTATCTTGGTTAGATTAGTCTTATTTTCTTGAACTTGTCCATTAATCTTATCTATACTAGTCTCTACTCCTTGAAGTATTTTAAATATACTTATCTGTCGTTGTTCCAGCTTAACAAGCCTTGCAATATTTTCTGCTCTATACTCAGCTACTGTAAATTTGCCTGCCATTAGTGACTTATCCTTGAAATATTACCTTTAATTTCCATAATAACATCACTGATATCATTAATCTCTTTGATAACATCCATATTAAACTTTTCCCTATTAGCATCTGAGACATTAAGCCTGTCTACAAGTTTTATAGTAATGCTCTGTGTATTACCCATTTCAATTGATAATTTAGTTAAATCTTTCTTTATCTGTTCCAGGTCATCTGTTTGCTCTCGTTGACTTTTTATAAGATTCATAATCATAAAAGCAAATAAAACTGAAATTACTCCAGCAGCTCCTACCTGCATGTACATTTCCATCAATTCGTTCATATTTCATAATTCCCTATAGTACCATCTAACAAATTACTACCATGGCATTATACCTTTAAATGTTTAGAAACTTCTTTATTATTCTGATACATAGGTACTATTCTTGAAAGAAGCTTTGCTTTAGTTTCACTCCCACCATAAACAATTCCACGCTTATCATAGAAATCTTTTATCTCTGCTTTGGTATTTGCATCTGTAGGATAATCTGCTTGTGTAGTAGCGACACCATTAATTATATGATGACCTCCTACTATCATTCTTCCATGCCCATCACCATGCTTCTTAGCACATTCAGCCACAAAGAACTCTTCAATAGTCTTAAAACTATCTGATCGTTTTACTACAGTACCATCTACATCAACAAAATAATCATATCTTGATGAAGGATAAGTCAGGGTCTCTACAGACCCATCTGCATATGTTTTTGTGCGAGTAGCACCAGGAGTTGTATTTCTATGAATCCTAACTCGATGACCCTGACTACACCTTCTTACTATCATAACATCACCCACCATGCACAAGCAGTAGCAATGAATATATCAAGGAATGAATCTTCAGCCCATGCTCTCACAGAGCCATAAGGCTTCCAATTTTCCACATAATATTCAATGATTTCCCATAGGATTGCCATAGCAAACACTAATCCAATATTCTGAAGTCCAGCAAATCCAAACCAGTAGAATACCTTTGTTAAGAATAGTCCACCTAAGAGATGCCAGAAACTCCAGACATTTAACTTAGAATTTACCCATGAGAAATACTTGCTTATTTTCATGCTTCTGCTTCAACCTCTTCTGCTTCTTCAGGTTCTAATGCTTTTTTAAGTTCTGCATGACCTTTTTGAAACTTATCTACAAATACCTTTTCACATTCAACTAATTGTTGTCTCATAAAAGCATTTGTATTGAGCTTGTTTTGTATGTCTCTTACATGGTCTTGGTCTAATCCAACCTGACCTGCAAGTTCTTTTTGTGAATCAGTCATATCTTCAATGATGTATTCTTCTCCATCGAGATTCAAGACTGGCTTTTCTTTTTTGTCTTTAGCCACTTTTGACTCCTTGTTTGTTAGTTAAAATCTTTAATCTTCACCAAAATATTCAGCAGTAATTCTTAAAACTGCATTTGTAGCATTAGTCCCATTCCCAGTACCAGCATGACACACATATAAATAGTTGTCAGCCGCCATCCACCCTGCACAGTTATCAGTAGCCTGATTCGCTTCCCATATATGAACATATTTTGCAGTAACAATATCTAAATTAGTATCACCAGCCGCATCTGCCGCTTGAGTTCTTGATGTTGTTCCATCACCATCAGCCGCACCAGCTCCAATAAGTTCTACTCTACCAGTAATACCATCTCCTACTGGCTCATGTGAAGTTCCTATAGATATGTTAAAAATACCAGTTCCTCCAGATGCTGTTACAACTGTACAGGTGACTCTTTTTAAAAATCCATATTGAGGAATTTTTAGTAATGAACCACTTGTACCATCTCCAGATGCAACTCTATTATCTGCTCCAGCATTAGTAAAATCAGCCATAGTAATCTGTGCAGTCATATATCTTAATGCACCATAGTGACCTATTCTTGTTTGATAACTATCTGTAGCGGCATCTGCATCTGCTTCATAACCAATAAGTGTATTACTTGAACCTGTTGTAATTGTACCTCCAGCCCCTTTCCCAAGAGATACATTAGAACTTCCAGTAGTGATTGCCCCCCCAGACTCTTTCCCGATTGCTACATTGGAACCTCCAGTTTGAACTACTCTCATAGTATCTTGACCTATAGCAACATTAAAAGAAGCTGTAACTGCAACATCAACGGCAGTGGCACCGCCAAGAGCATTTGTGCCAATAGCGACATTTTCATGCCCTGTATTATTTGCAACTGTGTCGTGACCGCCACCCATAGCTAAATAGCCCACTAAGGTATTTTTTTCTGAATGGTCTGACGCTCCATCGTCACCAAGTTTATAACCAGCACGATAACCTATCGCTGTTGTACTACTAACATTAACTTGAGCATTTGTAAGGGCTTCGTGACCTACTACTGTATTCCCTACACCAGTTGTTATATCTGTTGCCGCCAAGTAGCCCACAGCCGTATTACCAGCACCAGATGTGAGTGCTGTGAGTGCTTGGAATCCGATTGCAATCGTGCCATCAGCGGCGGCTGTCATAGCACCCATACCAGCATTAGAGCCTATAACAACTGTTTGGTCTACTAAAGTTGAATCTCTAAGAGCGGCTGTTCCAATAGCCGTATTATGATTTGTTGAAATGAGTTCTTTTCCAGCTTGATAACCAACAATGGTATTATATCCTCCATCTGTAGTATCTTCCCCAGATTGATAACCAACGCAGGTATTGCCATCGCCAGTAGTAAGAGCACTCAATCCGTTATATCCAACAGCAGTATTATATAATGACCCATCCATAATGGCATCCATGACATAATTTCCGATACCTACATTATAAGCGGATACAGCGTTAGCCCAAGCTCCGCCACCAGCATCAACTCCTATCATTAAATTATGAACTGACCCGTCTACAGTAGAACCAGAATCCCAATCATCCAATGCTCCAGCACCAATACCTATATTCGCTCCACCCTCATCGCAATGTTGTAATACGCCAGTACCAATAGCTAAATTATGTCCACCCGTTGTTAATTCAGCAAGTGCATTATGCCCAACAGCCAAGTTAGAAGCACCAGATGTGAGGGCGGAGAGAGCATTATGCCCAATTCCAACGCTTCCTGAAGCGGCGGCAGTTAATGTACCAGTACCTATTGCTTGAGAACCTACTGCTACACAATCATTTACAGCCGCAATTGTATGATTTCCGTGTAATGCTTCCCATCCAATAGCGACATTGTCATCTGATTCTGTTGTACCTCTATCTAAAGCACCAAAGCCAACTACTACGTTGCGTTCTCCTGTCGTCAGGTCATTTCCCGCATCTTCACCGATAAGCACATTGTAATTTCCACCCGAGGCAAGTGCCGCCCCAGCTAATTTTCCGAAAGTGGTATTTGAAGTACCAGCATCATTATTCGATAGGCTGATTCGGGAGTTGGCATCGAGAACCATATTCTTCACCCAAGTAATCGTTGCATCGGCTGAACCAGATACCGCTGTAAAAAAGTTATGTACTCCATCTCTTTGCTCGTATTGACTTGCTGTATCTGTGTTTATATATTGCCAATATCCATCGCTTGTATCAACATAACCATTTGCAGTAATCCACATTCTATCAATACCCGATGTCGCATAACCAGCTATTGAACCAGTATTTCCAATTTGTAATCCATCGTAACCGCTGTTCCATGCTTCAGGGACTACTCCAATTCCGACATTGCCTGACGAGTCTATACGCATACGTTCTGTTGATGTACTTCCTGTTGCTGTATAAAATACTAAATTACCTTCTGATGCATCTGAATCTCCAGAGCCAGTATAAGCTACAATTTCAGCAGTAGCCACAGCAGTAGTCGCTGGGAATGAAAGGAAACTAAGTTTTCCAACAGTTTCACCACCCATGTTATCAGTACCAGAATATTTTGCGATTTGGATAGTCGCTGGGTCACCGCCACCAGTATGCTGAATTACTAATTGCTCTCCTGTATCACCAATTCCTATATTATCATAATTTGAAATTGTGGCAGTTCCAATTCCGACATTGCCAGTGGAACCATCTATATACATTTTAGTAACATCATTAATCACAAATGACATAGGATATGAGTTCAGAGTTCCTATTTTAAATCCAGTCGTAGCTCTTGTATCAAATTGCATGTCTAGTTCAGCAACAGGAGTTCCATCCCATCCAAGCTTTAGAGCAGGAGTATATGTTGAAGCATTATCTACATCTATAAAAATAGCTACATCAGAAGCTGTTGATGGACTGCCTACATGAAGAAAAGCGGCAGGAGCCGAATTTCCAATACCGACATTGCCAGAAGTATTCAATACTAACCCATCATTCCAAGTAAGAGAACTCCCAGCCGCAATGCCTGAATCATATCTAAACTTTAATACATCGCCAACCTTTGAGATGGCAAAATTACTACCAGCATCAGACGATTTCTCTGCACCGTCATAATAAGCATCAAAGAACATATGAACATTGTCATGTGTCCAGTTGAGTTGTTGAAATAAAGGATAATCATCAGATGCTGTAGTATATTGAATATGGGGGCCAGCCGCATTTGCATTTGTACCTTCTATTGCTAACTTAGCCTGTCCAACACCTCCATGAGGAGATGTCGCAGTTCCAATTCCGACGGAGCCTCCATCAAGAACAGTAAAGACCTCTGTTGCTCCATCAAATAAATTTAATATATCACCAGTACCATCTTGCCGAACTTTAAATGTAGTTTGTGTATTCGATGTATGGTCGTCTATTATTTCTACACACGGAAGGGAACCAGCTTCAGCAATATTGCGGGAAAATCTTGCAGAGAATCCAGATGATACATCCTGTACACAATCAAGCCCATATTTTCCAGTAAAATAAGCCGC
>VTLG01012793.1_pt1 | contig 45890 bp, 66 predicted proteins | sample 4694571 | NCBI WGS metagenome assembly VTLG01 (sample SAMN12604809, study PRJNA352737) | marine metagenome | biome: ENVO:00000447; feature: ENVO:00000209|ENVO:00000569|ENVO:01000036; material: ENVO:00002151; isolation source: viral sequences binned using virsorter ...
CAGCATCACTTCCATCAATCTGAATGGCATTAATATATCCACCCGATGTATTGTGTCTAATAAATAAATCAGCATCTGCTTTTTGTGTTAAGATATAATTGTGGTCAGACTGATGATATAATTGTAAGTCACCACTTGCACCTATATGCAATCCTTGATTATCATTAGGGAGACTTACATTACCTACTGCACTTGCATCTATTTTTAATGCAGTAATATTAGCACCACTTGTGCCATTACCATCATTAACCATAAATCGTATATCTTTATCTTCTCTAACATTAACAAGATAAGCATCATCACTACTTACATAAATTTTGAAGTCTTGCCCAGCACCCCATCTCATTTCTAAATCATCGCCAAGTAGTTTTAAATCTGTTCCATCAAAAGTAAGATTGGCTTCTGCATCTAATTCTGTTGTAGTAGAACCTACTGTTACTAATTCATTTGCAGTAGCATTGTTAAGTGCAGTAATTGCAGGAGTTGATTCAGCTGCAAAAGATACTGTTCCACTACCATTTGTTTTTAATACTTGATTTGCAGAACCATCTGATGAAGGTAAAGTGTATGAACCACCAATCTTTATTTTACCATCACTTAATATTCTAAATTTTTCTGATGCAGTTTCTGATACCCCTAATTGGAATATCATATCTGTTTGATTTGATGTAGAGCTAAATGTTCCACTTTTTTGTGCTACAATAGAAGCTGCTAATAGTCTAGAGTCATCTCCAGGGTTACCAGAAACAGGAGCTGAAAAGTTTACTCTACCTAAAATATCTACTTGGTCTTCTTCTGTTAAAGTTGTTTTAAGACTTAATACAGCACCATCAGTTGAATTAGCTGAAAACTCAGCATTAGCTAAAGAAATAGCTGAAGTAAACTCTACTCCACCACTAGCACCAATCGTAAATGCTTCTGCACCTAATGAACCACTATTGTTATAATGAAAGCTATTAGAAGCTACATTGTCTGCAGTTACGTCTCCTAGTCCTACATTATTAGTAACATCTAAACTATGTAAAGTTGTTTTACTTGTTTCAGAATCTACTGTTAATACAGCTGCTCCAGCATCATCTTCTACAATAAAATCTACATCAGTAGCACCATTACCAATTACTACCATATCCTGACTGTCATCTTCAATCATTTCAATCATATTACGATTACCAACAACAAAACGCATTGTATCGCCAGAATCGTCTTGAATGTATGTATCTCCGCCACCATCTAAGAATATTTTGTCTCCTTGGTTTATAGAAATTCCATTTGCAAGAACTTTAAATTCTGGAGAACCATTTATTTCCATATGTATTTCATTGTCTGTACTAAAATCTATATGAGCATCAGAGCTACCATATCCTAATTTTAAACCAGTATTATATATAGATGTAATAGAAGTTTGTGCTGCAGATACACTAAGAGTGTGTGCTATTCCTTCTCCACTTGTAGCTCCTGTTGAATCAATCCCAGACCCTCCTGTTACAGTTCCCACATAATTGCCTGTTGTATCTGTACCTAATGCTACAGAATTTGCTGCAATAGTAAGAGCTCCACCTGCAGCTATTGTTGCATCCCCACTAACATTTCCAAATATACTATCTTCTAAATTAGAGAATGTAACTTTTTTAAGTGTACCTGGACCATCATCCATCATAAATAAATCAGCTTGTGCTACTGAGGCACTACCTAACGCACCTTGTCCACTAATTACATTGTCATTTAACATACTTCCCTCTACAGATGTAGCTGCTATTGTAGCAGCAATACTTACGCTTGCACTACCATTAAAAGTAGTAGCAGTTGTACCAGTTACATCTCCTGTTAAACTTATGTCTCTTCCTGTTGCTAAGGTAGTAGCAGTAGAAGCATTACCTTCTAAAGCAGCTACTAAAGTTCCTGCAGTTAAATTTAAATTTCCAGTATCTCCTGCACTAGATGTACTAGTTCCTAAAGTCCATTTATCTTCTGATTCATCCCACATAAGCAACGCATCATTTCCTGTAGAACCTCTTTGTATTATAATACCTACATCATTACTATTTGATGATGCTCCACTATTTAATTCTAATAAATTGTCTTTTATAGTTGTGTTTGTTGTATCTACTGTAGTTGTAGTTCCGTTTACAGTAAGATTTCCAACAACAAGAGTTCCACTGCTTGGATTATAAGTAAATACACTTGTATCATCTAATAAAGCATTTGATTCATCATGAAATACTAATGGAAAAGCTGTATTAGCTGTACTATCTGTTACAGTTACTTTACCTGAAGTTAATCCTGAAGCTGTTCCTGTTACATTAGTCATAACACCACTTGCTGGTGTTCCTAATGCTGGTGTAGTTAACGTAGGAGCTGTTAAAGTTTTGTTGGTAAGAGTTTGTGAACCTGTTAAAGTTGTTACTGTAGAATCAATAGCAATATCATTTGCATTGGCAGTAATACCTGTTCCACCAATTACATTTAAAGTTACGTTACCACTAGCACCACCACCAGTTAAACCTGTTCCAGCTGTTATACCAGTTACATCACCTTCAGAAGATGAACTACCAGCTACTATTAAATTTGTTACATCTCCAGTGGTTTGTACTACTGCTTGTTTAACTTTTTGTTGCTCAACAAATACTTGCTCATAGACAATGCCATTTCTTTTTTCTTGTTTTATAAGTTTGCCGTCTTCAAGGAATGAAACGCTTTCACCCTCTCTTACGTTTTGATAAGACGGTCTAACGTTAAAAAAGGAGTCAATACCATTAACTCTATGTTCGCCAGATTTTGGCATTATGAAGGTCTCTTATTAGTTAATCTAAAATCTATATTTATATCGTTAATATTTATTTTACCACTACTTACAAGCTTTAAAGCTACAGATTCACAATTTTGATTTATTGTAAAAGCATTTACTTCATACTGTGCGTTGTTTATAGTAGCCTGACCACTTGCTGGAGCAGAAGCTGCAGTAAAACTTGTACTACCATCTAATGCAAATGAAACTGTTAATGTAGAACCAGCAGCTGCATCTTTAGAAGTAACGTATATTTTTTTAATTTTTTTAACAAGACCAGGATTACCAAAATCTATATCTTTAGTAATCATCTCTATTCCTTTTGTACCAACATCACCTGTCAGTAATTTAACTGTTTTAGCATTACTGCCACCATATTCTAAATAATATAAACCATCGTATGACGGTAAAAAGTTTGATATTCCAGCACTACCTATTGACTTTGTTAAACTCCATCCTTGAGTAGCAAAATCATATACAAACACATCAGTATCTGCAGCTGCATCTTGGACCACATTTAGTTGTTTATATTTATTATTATATCCAATAGCTGGATTTTTTGATAATTGATTTGTTCTCCAAGTAGCATCATCTAAAGATAAAGTAAGTTCTGTTGGTGCAGAATTACCAGAAAAAACATATACTCCATCATCATTTACCCAACATACACCAAAAGGTGTTTTACATACTGATTCTTGTTGCCTGCATCCTAACCCATCATATTCTGCTTCTAAAAACCAACCAGCATCAGATGTGTTTGATACATTAATTATGTATAGCTTCTTCTGTTTAAACGCTAGCAATCTGTTTCCTAAGCTATGTAATGCTGTAAATGAATCACCATCACTAATACCAATATCTAAAAAATATGTATCAGGAAATGTAGCAAATCTATTTACTGGACTATAATAAACTCTGTCATCATATACTTTGTCATCTTTTCTTACGTTGGCTACCCATGCTCTTCTAGCACATACTGTAGCTGCTTTAAAACCACCTTTTGTGCCAAAGTCTATATTTTCTTCATCTTGGGAATATCCGTTTATACTTTCATAAGTATCTAGTGAAGGATTAACTATATCTATATCTACTACTTGCATAAAGTCTGTATCAGCTACCGTAAGTTCAGTATAGTCTTCAAATAAATTAGTTCTTACTCCTCTTTGATAATCAACATCTAAAAACAAAATCCATCTGCCATTACCGTCTTTTTTCCTTGTGTAAATTCTTACGCCCTTTTCGTTTTTTCTATCACTAAAACTTGTGTCTTTTACTCTAAATCCTACATTGGTAAAATATGCACCTGATGTTATTGGAAACAAAGTTGATTGTGGGGCTTGTGGTAGTGTTTCATTATCTTGTAAATCAATTACTGTATGACAAAACTCATAAGAACCAGCTTCCCAACCACCACCAGTAACGCTGATACTTGTTGTTAAAGTTGTTTGAGCCTTTGCTCCAGTAGCGTGTTCTAAAGCACCAGTTCCAAATACATCTCTATCTACAAGAAGTTGTAGTACGTCTAAAGTTGATGAACCATTCATAGTATTTGTACTTCTTACTCTCATAGCTTCACCATTAATATGTATAATTTCTCCTACAAGATTCGCTATACCTCCAGTAGTTATACCACTAGTTCCTCCGTAATTTAAGCTGACAGAAGACATATCGTTTGCATCTGTTAGTTTTAAATGAATTAATTTATCTGTTAATTTTATGTCAGCAGTAGGGTCTGGATTTGTTTCATTTGGGTTAGGTGTAACTTTAAGAAAGTTATCAGAGTCAGTATTTTCAATAATATCAAAAAATGACTGAGAATCTAATGTAGGGTCTGTCTGTAACTTTACGCTAAACTCACCAATGCCTGGGTCAGTAAAACTTGTTCCTTTTGTGATTGCTTCAAACTGCGTATTACTTTTTTCTACTTTCATAGTAGTATCTAAAAACCCTGTTACATCTGTACCAAATCTAGATTCTTTTACATAAGGCATTTTTCTTGGTTCTGCTGTAATACTTGAATCTACTGCAAGTTTATCAGATACATAAAACACACCATCTACAAAATAATATACTGGCTGTACAGCTCCAGTTACTTGCATATCTATTTCAGCATCTCCAGAGTCATCTGCTAAAGCAAAATTACCTGTAGCATCAAAGTCTCTTCTAAAAAATTGTATGGTTGTATTACCAGAACCTTTATCTATAGGATAAGCTATTGTTTGAGATGGTTGTGTTGGAGTACCACTTGAATCAACATTAAATTGCAAGTTAAATACAAATGCTCCATTACCTTGTTGCGTATGAGTCATTGTTTCTGCTGAAGCTTTAGATGTAGCATCAGATGAAGAATCTATCATACCAGGATTAGATAACACAACATTATCAGCTTTTGTTACTTGATTAGGTGCTATATCTCTTGCAGAAGACTTAGTGTTTAAGCCTCCACTAAAATCATTTAATTGTAAAGATTGTCTTGGCATTAGGCACTTCTCTTTACCTTTTCAAATGAACGCATTCCCCCAAGACCGAGCATACCTAAAAGTACAGTCGTTAACGTGCCCATATCAAAAGTAGGTAAAACTACTTCATTTCCAAAACTATATAAGATAAAAGTAAGTAAAGGCTGTAAAATATAGTGATATGCTAAAGCAGAAGCACAAATCCAGCCAGTAAAAGGTCTCCATCCAGCTACAAACATAGACGTATGTCCAGCTTCTACTTTATTAACTTCCATCTGAGCTTTATTTATTTCAGCTATTAATTCAGCTTTTTCTTGTTTATCTAAAGTAAACTTGTCTACGTGACCAGCTACTTTATCTATTATACCTGCAACTATATCTAGTTTAGGCATAAGTTACATCCACATTCACAGTTCATAATATCTCCTTTTAACATTTCCATCTTCTTCTTGCTTGCCTAATTCTTGAATTAGGATTATTTCTTGTTTTAGCACTACTTCTTTTTAGTTGCCCTAAAGACCTAGCACAATAAGACTTTCTTCTTTTTGCTGCTTTACTGCCTTTTTTTACTTTACCAGTAACAGCAGTCTTTAATTTACTACCAGGGTTAGCTTTTCTGTAAGCAGCTACGCCTTTCTTTGTCATTCCAGCACCTTTTTTTGTAGGTCTGTAATTAGCGTTTTTACCTTTAGTAGTCTTTCTAATTGGTTTGGCTTTTTTTCTTTTTGCAGCCATTTAGTATATTAACCAATTAAATCCAACCTTGGACTCATAACTTTGTACGTCATACATATTTAGATAACGACCTTCTAAAAATATTCCAAATTTATTAGTTAGTTTCCATCCATAAACTAAACCTAAATCATAGTCCATTCCATTTTCTGCTACATCATAATTAAATGAATAATCAGACATACCTTTAGTTACTGGATATGCAGTTGCCCATAAGTGAAACCAGTTTTTTGGTGTATATTTGTAATAATCTGCACCTACAGATAAACTTAATTCATTCTGATACCCCAAGTCTTTAGCATATTCTTCATTGTACTCTCTTACAATCTGACCATATATTTGTTTGTAAAATTGGTCATCTGAATTTGCTACTAAGTTACCTTCAGCATCCCACCATAAATAATCAAAGTATTGATAACCAAATTGTGTATATTGTTCTGTCCACTCATCTGTGTATCCATAGAAATAAGCAAACTCCCAGAATGGTGTAAACTCACCAGTGTCAATACCTTGTTCATCCCACCACAAATCAATAGGTCTAAAATCTAAATATGCTGGATGACTTCTTCCTGCAACACCCATAGATAATGCAAGATTACCAATATCTTTTTTAATACGCATATCTAAAGCAGCAAACTCTACATCTTCTAATCCTCTAAAATCATAATTAGCTTTTGCAATAAAATGTTTACCCATATATCTTAACATAAATTGTTTATTTGTAAAATCTTCTTCAAACTCTTTGTGGTCTGAATATTCAATTACATATTCCCATCCAGTAGGAACATTACCGATAGCTGCACTTTCATTAATACTAGCCTCGCTACCATCATAAAAAACTTCACTTTTGTTCTCATATCCGAACCTAGCAAGCTTACGAATACCAAAAGTCATAACTGTATGGTCATCTAGTTCTTCTTGTAACTCTTGTAGTTGTCCACCAGATACTTGATATTGTAGCTCTTTAGTTACAGGACTACTAAAGCTATATGCACCATATATCGTACTAAACTTAAAAAAGTCTTGTGCTGATATAGTACCAACTAACAATAAACAACCTAATATTTGTTTATAAAACATACTTAAATAATACATTATTGAAATCTCCTTAACATTATTTCATCTATCTCATCATTTATTTTTTTAATAATTTCTTTTTCCTCTAGGTTAAACGATAAACCTGCTTCAAATCTTTTAATTTCTTTTCCATATTCAAACATAATAATTGTTGGAACTGATGCTATTTTCCACTCACTTGCTAATACAGCACCATATTCTTTATTATCTATACTTGCATTGAACCATTTGCAATTCTTTAATTTTCCCAAATTTAAAGATGCGCTATAATTCCAATCTGCATTGACTTGAACTATCACACATTCATCTTGACTTAATAACTGAACCTGTTCTAGATTTTTTAAACTACTTTGAGCATATAAGGGCGATAACCATAAACATATACCAACCAAATATGACATACCATATAAATAATTCATCTCTATACCTCACTTCTGCATCAACATACGTTCAATGTTTTTAACATCTGTACGCATCTCTTTTTGTTCTTCTTTAATTTCTTGTACATCTTTTTCAGTTTCAATAATTGTATTTCTAATCATTTGGTCCTTTAGGTCATATTCTGTTCTACCTATTGGTGGTTCTGGTAACTCTTTTGCTTCTTCAATATCTGCTTGAAGAGTAAACCACATACCTACCACCATAAATATAGTTACGGCTAATGATATCAATGTCTCTAAACTAAATGTAAATTTGCTGTCTTTACTTACTTCTGTTGCCACTTTATTCTCCTTACCTCATATTAGATGGAACAATACCTCTTGTGCCACCTGTTTTATCATTCTTCTTCATACCAAATTTTCTTAAACCTTCTCTATAGCTTGCTAGACATTGTTGTGCAGATGCCATTCTAATTTGTGCTATACCAGGATTATCTTCTCTTGATGCTGCATCCATCAATGCCTTACTTTTAACGTAGTCAATTAATAACGGCTGCAATGTGTTGTCTATATCTAATGTGCCTGTAATAGAGGTTAACTTATCTGGTTCTGCATAATATGAAATTAATATTCCACCAGAAACATAATTTACAGTATATATTTCAGTATTATTTACGTGGTCGGCGTCTGTTGTATCTCTATATCCTCTTGTAACAGTTAAATCATTTGTTGATTTTGCTGTAACTAATAGAATTTCACTATCAAGTTTTATCATATCGTTTACAGATATATTTGTTCCATCATCAACAGTCAATGTAGTATCTCCAGCACTAAATGTTTCATTAATTAAATTAGCAGTTGAGTTGTCTGCTTGCAATGATTGAGTTACTCCTAATTGAACTGACTTAAACTTCCCTTCACCTGTTTCTGTAGTGTTAGCGTCTCCTTTAGATGTAGAAATAGCTATTCTGTCTCCCTCTATCCACCAAACAAATGTATCTGAAGGGTCTGTATATGTGCTGGTAATAGATGCCATTATACTTCAGTCCATCCGAAAACACCACTTACTGATGTTTCACTATAAAATTGTTTTATTCTTGCAGGAGTTAATCTAGGTATATCAATATACTCTCCATTAGAGTTCTTAATAGAACATCTAAATACCTTATTAATAGTTATATTTTGATTATCGTCTAAATCATACCATAGTTTATTATCTAATAAATTTGTTTTAGCATTTTCCATTTTTTGTTGATGCATTCCCATATCAATCAATGCTTCATTAATTAAATTCAATACATAGTTTTCTGATACATTAGGTACTGCTTGTAATACTCTACTATATATTTCTTTCCCTGTAAATTCTATTGCAGCCATTATAATGCTCCTTGTAATGTTTGTAGTTGTTCTTTGTATAATCCATCTAGTACTTGATACTGAGCAGTTAATCCCTGAACTAGCTCTACGTCTTCGTCAACATTTGCATCTGATATTTTTCTTTCCACTGCTTGTCTAGCAGCATATAATACGACTGCATATTCTGCTTCATCAGGAAAATTAGATATGCCACTTGCTCCATCTCCGTGAGCTACGGTTATTGATGTATCTATAGATACAATTCTACTATCATTTGAAGCTACAGATGCAGGAAATGTGTTAAGTTCATTATTATATATAATATATGCAGGGTCGCTTGCAGATGCAGCTTCCATATAACTTGAATCATCAACTCTTCCCATCATTGAAGGTGGTAGCTTTCTGCAAGGCATACGTAAGTTACTATTACCTGCATCTTTTCTTAATACAGATATAATTTTTTTACCTTCAACATCAATAGAAGCAGTAAAATCGTCTTTAGTTGCAATTCTTTCTAATTTATTAATAGGTAATATGTTTAATACAGAACGAGCACCTGCTGTCAACCAGTCAGATAACGCAGCGTCTTCTGTGCTAGCAAAACCTGTTAAAGCATCTACTTGATTTTTAAATGTTTCAGCCATTATTTACCTTGTCCTTTGTACTCTTTTTTGTAATATTTTGTACTCATTTTATTTCCATACTTTGTATTATGGCTATTACCTTGCCTTGTTTTCTTCTTACCGTTGCTATATCTAGCTTGTGGTCCAAAACTTGGTCTTGCCATTATACTCTCTTCTTTCCATTTCTTTTTCTAGCAAATGTACGCACATTTGTAGGCTTTCCCCCTACTCCTTGTTTTTTTGCTCTTTTTCTTCTTACAGCACTTCTTTTTTGTGAAGCCGTCATACTTGCTGCTTTAGAAGCTGGTACACACTTAGGATATTTTCTCTTACTTCCTTTAGCAGATTTACGACCACATTTTTTGTGACCTCCACTTTTTTTCTTAGAACCAATATCTACCCAGTTTTCACTAAACCACTTTCTAAGTCCACCTCTGTACGCCATCTTTAATATTTACCACCACGCTTTTTATACTCTCTGACTAACCATGCATTAGCATAAGCTGAGGGGTAAACATCAAACTTTCGTTTAGCAGCTGATTTTACCCTTGAGTATAAAGCTTTATTTTTAGGAGTAGGCTTACTACTTCTTTTTTTTCTTTTTACTGACTTTCTTTTTCTTGCCATAAACTTTTTTCTTCATTTTTTTTGCGTACATTTTATGTCCTTATAATTTACTTCCACTTAATAAGTGAGTTCATCTTCTTTTCTCTGTCTTTTGCATTTTTTTTCTGCGTTTCTTTTATATGGTCTCCCATATTTTTAGAACCAAAATTAATTTGGTCTTTTCTAATAGCTGCAGCCATAGGAGTATCTCTCATAACAAACTGTGTGCTCCACCTTGGTGGGTGAGCACGTTTACCACATGAAGGACAATTAAAATTACCTTCTTTGTTAGGCTTTTTACAATGCTGACAGTTAGCCATTAAACTTTAGTAATAATAATATATGCAATTCTAGTTCTATCTAACATAACTGCATTAGTCGCCACAAGCTTTGCATCGTCTATAGTTTCAATATAGTCATTGATTTCTTTTGCTAAAGAACCATCTACAGTGCTTGCTGATACACTTATATCGTTGATAATAACTTTTGTTACAGTATCAAAATTCGCCATTTTATTCTCCTATTATTTTTTATACACTTTTTCTGCTCCTGCTATTCCAAAAGAGCCTAATGTTACCCAAACAAATGAGTTGTAAACATAATCATTTATAATCAAATCTTTACCCATTAACCCTGTTACAAGGTCAACAAGTCCGAACATAACCATAATAGCAAAGGAAATAAATCCAATGATTGCTTTCTCGTTATAATCGTTTTCGTCTTTAAATATCTTCCACATAATTCTTTTAAGCTTTTGGGAGAGCGTTTAAACGCCCTCCCCAGTAGCTTATACTGTTGTTATGCTATTGTAGTTGCATTAGCTGAGAAATCAGCGTCACTTAGGTCTTTGACATAAGCTTGTACAATCCACTGCGTACCATCAGAGATAACTTGAACTCTATCTCCTGGTGTAGCTGCAGCAGTAAACACAAAGAAGTCGTCAGCAGTAACTGCAAAGTTACCAGCTCCTCCGTCTACTTCGTGAACTTGCCCAATATTATCTGTACGACCAAGAGCAACATTAACAACTTGGTCCATAGAACCATCAGTTGCTGCTATTCCTTCTGTCAACACAATATCACAATACCAGCCTTTGTTTGCAACGCTTGGTAATGTTAGTGTTGTTTCAGCAGTAGGATTTACTACGAATAGTTTTCCTGAATCTGCTGGAGTTAGTGATTTGTCAGCTAAAACAGATTCAACTTCCATCTGTTTATACTGTAATCCGTAACTACCACTATTTTGTTCTAGTACATTTGATTTAGCCATCTTATACTCCTTCCACGTTGATTAAGTAATGAGATTCTGGTAAACATACCTCAAGACCTGCTTCAGTAAGAATCATGTCTTTTCTCAAGTCTTCATCTGCACCTTGTACATTTGTCATAACTTGAGTATCTCTATTAACACCGTTACCAACTAATGGTCTGTAATATAATTTACTCATATCAGCCATCATCATTAATCCAGATGAATGTCCTCTAAACAATGGTTCTTTAACCATGTATACAGAACCGTGGATAGTGTTGATTTCCATTAACTGGTGACCAAACTGTCCTGATAATTCATCCATATTAATTTGATATTGACTTGAAGCTGTTGATAAATCAGAAAAACTATTATTACCCATTTTGTTGAAGTAAGAAATTACTGGAAGAGAAGCTAATGCTAATCTTTCGTTACTTCCACCTCTTGCTGGGTCAAATAGTACTTCAAAGTCACCTAATAGTGCATCATAAGTTAATTCAGATGTTGCATATTGTTTAGCGTATGCTTTACCTGATTCATATTCTAAAGCTGCATTTCCAGCTTTAAAAGTACTGTTTTTAATGATGTGTCCTACTAGACCTTCTGAATATTGAATACCATCTACTCTTGCTTTTTGATTAAAAAGCATAGCTCTTTCAATATCAATTTTGTGCTCTCTCATTTTCATAGCTAGCACTCTTTCAAATTCGTTGGAATATCCACGAAGTTGAGTTGCATATGCAGTGTTTGTAACCTCAGCTGCAGTTTTGAAGATTTGAGTATATCCAAATCCGTCATCAATGCTTTCTGAGAATACGTCTGGAGAACCAGAACCTTCTGCGTATGCTGAACCGATAATTTGACATCTGTCTTCATCAGCGATACTATCACTACCTGTTGTACCTGATACAGAAATACATTTTGCTAAGAATGTAGTGTCATCACCGTTATCTACTGGTGCATTTTCTATTCTTAATATTGCATTACCATATCCTGCATCTGAACCTGCAGCTCCAATAGTTCTTACTGCAATTACCATCCCTTTTACAAGAAAGTCTACAGAAGCCCCACTAGTTGTTTTTGTTTCTACTGTTACTGAGTAATTTGTACCTGCTGCTACAGTGCCTACAGCTCCTTTAATAAAGAACTCTCTACTTGTATAACTAATCTTTGACCTATCTTCAAGATAACGGAACAAAGAGTCGTCAGTAGGAAGTTTAGCTGTTTTTGATAAGTACACGAAGAATGGTGATTCTTCAGGTGCTAATTCAGCGATTCTATCACTGAAGTTAAACAGTCTTCTTTGGTCAGGAGCAACACCAGTGCCAGAAGCACCAGTTGCTGTAGTGGAAGCAGTCAAATTACTTGCTTTAAGTTGTCCACTTGTTATTGCCATTTTATTTCCCCTTTACGATTTATTTTTTAATATTGCCACGTATAGAATTTGGACTACCTGCTTTCATAATATTAGACCACATATTGTCCTCATCAGATTTCTTAGGAGGTTGTCCACCTTGAACTAATCCAGCTGATTTTGGTCGTTGTTGTGCTCGCTTTACGCTTTCAATATTTTGATTTACTTGTGGCATACCATTTTTATTTGTATTCCATACGTTAAACAATGTCTCTAAAGGAAGTTGTTCTTTAGGTTTTGTAACAAAATCTACAAACTCATTTGCATCAGTTTCAGACATTTTATATTCAGTTTGTGCTCTTAATTTAAGAGAATCAACTTGACGCTGTGCTTCTAAGCGACTCATATAGTCACCCATTCTTGAGCTTACAGCATCATCTATTTCTTTCTGTCTTAATGCATACGATTTACTGTTTGGATTTGTATACGCATCCCAAGGATTAAACTCCCCTTCTTCTATTTGTACTTCTCTGTCCTGTCCTTTACCCCCTGTTAAGTGGTCTTTAACAACGTCTACCAGTCCAGGATTATCCTGGAATAGCTGTGCTACTGGTTGTATTTTGTTTAACTCAGCCTGAGCTTTATCATACATAGACTGGAATTTACGTACCTCATCTTCTTGTGGTACGTCAGAACTCAAATCTTCTTGATACTCTGGCTCACTTAAGTTATTATTTTCAGAAGTTTCAGAACCTTCTAAAGTTTCATTTTCATTTACATATTCGTCACTCATTTTATTTTTCCTTCCGATGTTCTGTTTTAATCAAGAATATCTTGCGACATTAATGATTCAAAATCAGACTTCACCTCTTCTTGTTGTTGACGTTTTTTTCTTTCTGTATCTACTTTTTGTTGAGCCTTTGTTCCAGTAACCACTTTATCAAGTTCAGATTTAAACTTCTGTACCTCAACACGTTTTCTGTCAGACATAGACTCTCTTTGGGCAGTTTGTAAATCACCAGAAAGAATTTTAATTTGGTCTTGTAGTTGAGCAATAACACCTTGCATTCTTTGTACTTCTCCAGTACGCTCCAGAACTCCTTCTTTATCAAAGATTTCTGTTTTCTTTAATGCTTCAGTTCTATCAATCAACCCTAGCTGATACGCTTCTAAATACATTTGATATTCAGCGTGTTTATTATTAGGCATTGTTGAGCCTGAAATAACACGAACATCAAATTGTCCAGAAGTAATATCATTTTCTATTTTGACCAATTCTTTTGTTTTATCATCATACATTCTATTATTAATAGCAAACTGTGTAATATCATTGTTTGGTTGTACGATTCTAAATTTCTTTTCAAATGTGTAATGTTCTTTAGACATTTGATATAAAACTTTCCCAAGCTGTTGCAATGCCATTTCTATGTCACGCAACTTTGAAGCACCACGCCCTTCTCCCATTTGTGCTAATAGCATAGTGCCACGCACACTTTGAGGTGCACCTTCTTTGAACCCCTGCAATAGTTCAGGAACTCCGAAGTTCAAATCAATATAACGCTCTACTTGATTAATAAGAGCATAAAACTGACTTGTTAAAGGTTGTGGAGAAGGAAAATGTGGTTCTCCATAGCTTGGGTCATATTCAATTACAGCATTAGGATTAGCCCAATCTTTCTCAAGTTGTGAAATACTTTCCACACTTCCTTGTGGTACTAATAGTTTTAGACCAGCAGAGGTTTGAGCATGAGATAATGCTAAAGAAAATAACTTATTAAGCAGTCTTTGCATATCTTTAACTTTATTTACATCTGATTTAGGATATGGCGTATTAGTCCATATATTTGGTATAGGAATGATAGGATAAGTATCAGTGTCCAATATAGTCTCATACAGAAGAACTTGTCCTAATGATGCTGTAACTTTAATTCTTGTTTGTGGTATTTCTACAAAAGCATAAGTATTATTATTAAACTTAGCTTCATTTTCAGCCATAAATAGTTTAAATGCTTGTTCGCTCATAATTGTTTCAGTATTGTTTTGTTGGTCAGCTACCCTATAATAAGGAACTCTTACTTTACTAAAACGTTCAATAATACGATAACGTTGTGCTATTGTACTTTCAAAATCTTTATCTTCTACTTCAGCAGGAGTAAACACTTTTTGTGAGTTTTTTTGCTGTGAGTCAGGATAATCATCATAATAGTCAGACATATTGTGTGTTTCAATGTTTGGTAGAAACTCTTCTACATCTGGATATAAGTCTAATAATTGTTCTTTTGTTAAGATGGTAGACATTAAAATGTTTGCAGCATCTTTAAAATACCTGTCTCTAGAAGCAGGGTCTACGTACACTCTAAATGGATTTACGTGAGTAAACATAACTTCTCCCCTACCATAATCTGATTCTGGTTCTATATATGCATAAAAATAACCAATACCAGCAGTAGCGTAATCGTGTACAGCTTGTTTGAAGTGATGCTGCCCATCTGATATATCATAAATATATTCTAATAATGTTCTCCAAATATTAGCTAATTTAGTATCTGAGTCTTCTCTAGCTGTAACACCAAACTTTACAGGTCTTGATGTCATTAAAGATTTAAGTTTATCTATAGCAGCATAAATTCTGTCAATCGTAAAATCAGCTTGACCAACGGATTGAAGAATTTCTGATTCTTCAGCAGTAAAATGATTACCAAGCGTAAAATCAATCGCATCTCTAGCCTCTACATCCCAATCTCTTCTTGCTTCTGCATAACGTTGAAATATTTCTCTATTTTCTCTAGCTTTTACATCTTCTTTAATTCTAGACATTATTTAACCTTCATTTCTTTTCTGCGTTTTATTTCATCTTTAATGCGTTTTTCTTCTTGCATTGCACCTCTTGATGGTAAATAATCTATTTTTCCTGAATCTCTTTGTGCATTATAAATCATTCTTCTTTCATTTTCAGCATCAATAGTAAATCTGTCCATAATTTCTCTGGTTTTATCTTTTGCTTTATTTTTTGTTTTTTTTGTAAAGTTAAAAAGTCTTCTTGCTAATCCTACTTTATCTATTTTCATGCCTGCTCCATATATGGTTGTAAAAATTCTTTATAAAATTCTTTGTTTCTACCTAATCTTCTTCTTTTACCTTCTGGGTCTTTAAATACTCTTTCATACTGCTTAAACCCAGGTCTTCCTGGGTCATCTTCTAACGCACCTTCTACATTGTTATGCATTAAAAATTTTGCAGTAGTTGGAAACTTTTTCAAACTACCTAAGTTAAAACAATAATCAGATAAGGCGTATTTCATCTTATCGTCTACATCAGTCCATTTTCTATTATTACTAATACAGTAATTTTTTGCTTTTACAAAAGAAACTTGTGCTTCATGCAACAAAAGGTCTTCTACCTCTCTTTTACTTAAACCTGTTTTCTCATAAGTATTTTGCTCTTCAAGTTTTTTTAGTTTGTATCCGTAACCTATCGTTTTTAATCCACCTTCAGGTGAATCATACGGATAAAATTTTTCCCCTACTTTATTTGCGTACCCTTCTACCCTTTTTAAGTAGTCAATGTATTCTTCTAATGTATAATCAGATATCATAACCCTGTTTAATTTAAAACAAGCAAAAGGGCGAAATCTCATATTTTTAATCCTGTCATCCAATTTATTTTTGTACGTGCTTTTACAGTAAAATCGTCTGGTCTTTCATATTCATCGTTTTGCATTGCATGACTACGTGGTGGTTTAGCAAAAAAGTCAGCATAATACAATCCATCTAACAAGTCATCATGTCTCCCTTTAGGAAACTCAAATATTTCTTCTATAAGTTCTGTGTGTTCTTTCCTTATGTATAGTTTCTTAGAATTAACAATACTACCTATAGACATTTCAAGTCTGTCTTCTTTTTTAATTCCATGTGGAGGTCTTACCCCTTTGTTTATTCCAGGCAGTAATCTTTTTTCTGTTCTTGCCATTCTTTCTACCATATCTCTTACCATTTCTTGTGCACCAACAGTTTCAACTGAGCATCTTCTTATAGGCGCATATTTCTTTGCCATCTTTAATACTTGCTCTGGCATATCAAACGCTGGTATTTTATCGTGGTAGTAATCAATAACATATCTATTTTTCTTTGAATCTATTCCCATAACCATAATTACTTGATAGTCAGATGTTTTTGTAGCTGTATGTGCCAAGTCAACACCCATGTAAGTATATATAGGAATCATTTCTTCGTCACTTTTTAGATAAGAAAACTTACCATCTGAGTAAAACTCATAGTTATGATACCTTATGTTGTCTAATTGGAATGTAGCAGAAGCACTATCCCTAGCATCGTTTAGATATTCTTGAGCAAACTTATCTACTTTACCAGCTTCTATGTACTCTTGTCGTTTTGTATTTAATTTAGATACTGGAAATTGTTCTTCCCATGTAGCTTTACCACCTTCTAGTGCTCTAATAAACGTTACATCCCATGGGTATTTCTTTTTATGTTTTTCTGATTCTTTCCATCCATCTACAATATTTTGTAAGAATGCGTCATAATGTACAATCGTTCCTGATAACCATATCCATCCTTCTCTTCCTGGACTTTCTTCTAGTGATGGGTATACTGTTGATACAATCCATTGCTTAATCTCATCTCTTCTTGTAGCTGTTTTAGTATTAAGCTCTGATTCAAAGTCATCTAGTATAATACCAGTATATCGTGTATCTACCTCTGCACGCCCTCTTAAACGCTGCGAAGTACCTTTAGCTATAATACGATGTCCTTTTGTGGTAATAAGGTCTTTTTCAGTCCATCTTTTGCCTTCATCACCCCCACATAGATTACCGAAGTAATATCGTATTGCATCGTTTTCTTCTATATGTGAGCGAATATACTTAACGTGGTCAATAGACTGTCCTTGTTCTTCAGCAACCCAAGCCATAAACATAGAGTCTTCCTTAGAAGCATAACATAGTTTATGCATAATAGCTGCTTTCATTAATACTGATTTTCCAAAACCTCTTGGAAGCACATTACAAATACGTGCTCCAGGTTTTGTACTAATCAATTTTTTACCTAAGTCGTGGTGAAAAGGAGGAGAAGCTGATTTGTGTAAAAAATCATTTGGTAAAAATAATTTACCAAACAGTATTAAGTCTTTAGAGGCTTTGTGTAACAGCACCTCTTTTTCAGATAAACTAAGCTTTTCCATTATTTTCTATAAATTCTTTACTAAATCCTATTAAATCAAAATCTTCATCATACATACAAAGACAAGCACAGTCAACAGTGATATACTTATCTATAGGTATATTCATGATAGTATTTAACAAAAAGTCACTATACGTTATCGGCGACTTCTTTATCTTCACTTTCCTCTCGCACATCTGGCAGTTGAGGAATTTCTCTTTCTTGGCTTGCGATTTTTTTGACATCTTTACCTTCCAATGCTGCTAGTTGTTCAGGGCTAAAACCCTTAAACAATGCGATAGATTCAGTTTTTTGTTCTTTTTTACCTAGTAACCCAGATATTTCCATTAGCATCTTTAGCGATGAAATCTTGTCGCTATCTCTTGCTTCAATATTATCTACAATCTCTTTTGTCTTTAATAGTAGATATTCTGGTGTTATCTCTGTTTTTTCTAATATTTTTTGTATTTCTTTATCAATCAAGGTTTTTATCCTTTCTGTTTTTAATAACATACTGCTTTGTTCTTTAATATATTGCTCAGACTTAGATTGAGGATAAGCCTGTTTAAACGCTTCTATTATCCCATCTCCCTTTGCAACATACTTTGCAAACAAAAATTCTTTCTTTGTAGGCTTCTCACGTTCTTTAAATACAGTGTTAGAGTTCTTACCACTAAACTTGTATATACTTTCTCGTAGCTCACCTTTCATTTTTATGGTAGGAGCACAGTTAAACATCCCAATCGCATTGCGTACATATCGTTCATTGTTGATAACTCCACGTTCTAACACCTCACAAACCTGCCCATCGTCTGTTAAGGTCCATGAACCAACTGGAGCATTTCTCCAATCTTCAAGTACGTCTTGTAATGGCATAGCCTGCCTAAGCTCGTTGATATTGTTATATACAATGTGCTCCTGACCTTTTATAGTTCTTTTCTTCATTTACGGTGAACAATATATTCTGGGTCTTTATCACTTAATCTTATTTCTACCCACCCTTTTGTTTGTGGTTCAAACATAGCATAGCGTGCATATTCAGCATATCCTATAAAAGAACCTCCACGCACAAACCATTGTCTCTTTACTTCTTCGCTATTTTGCATAATTTCAAAAGAATCTATTGGTTTAGCGTATAATTGGTGGTTATGCCCCAAATAATACATATCAGCGTCTGGAAATATGTTTCTAAGCCTAATTAGCTCCATATCTCCGTTTTTAGCACCACTTTTACCATGTCCACTTGCAAATGTAAAGCGATTATGCTTGTAATTAATCACTGCATACCCTGGAAATGGGTAATATGGTACTTCAAGGTCGTCACATAGCACACGAATTATATCAATTCCTGCTAATCTTACAGAACGAAGTGTATCATGATTACCTCCACGCATAAATACACACTTATTCATAATAGGTCTTACCATTTTTACGAATTGTGAGTACTGTTCGTTGTTATCAAACAACTGGTCGCCTTCAGGTATATGATAATTAGGTGGAATAAACTCCAACATATCACCATTTCCAAACCAAAGAGCGTTTGGGTCGTCTTGAATAGTCTTTATTGCTTTTAAAAACAACGCTCTATCAAATACTTTACTTCCAACGTGTACATCTGTAAGACAATGTAAGTTTACTTTTGCCTTCTTTGTATTATGCTCTAATATTTTACCTGGATTAATCATTTTGCTCTCCATTTTCTGAGTCATACTGTTTGTCGTACATTGTATGGCTCAACAGTATAATGCTATAATTTATTAAATCAAGCATTGTGTCTTCTACCTTTTCTTCAGCAACAGCTCTTTCTCCGTCTTTCTTCAATAGATTAGATATTCTAGCTATTTTATCAGAGATACGAACAAGAATGCCAGTTGATGTATCACATATCTTTAACGCTTCTACCATTTCAAAGTTAGAAAACGGTTCTTGTACCTGTGCATAGTCTGTATTCTTATTATCACATAGTGATTTTGCTTTTTTTATTATTGCATCATAGTTTGGAATCATATTTGCCTCCTGCTTTTTTCCATAAATAGTCACCAAAACCAATTTGGTATAAACTATTTGCTAATACTTGTACTTGTGTTTCTGTCATGTCTAAACTGCTTCCATGTGTAATTCCGTGTAATACTTCATGAATTAATACTTCTAACAGCTTACTATCTTTCATATCATGTTCTAATACTATTTCACAGTTACGCATAGATATTGCTCCTAGTATTTCAGAGTCAGTAGACCCTAAATCTACTTTAACACCAGATATAAAACGAATTATATATTCGTGACCATTAATAGGTAGCATCATAGTTTTACTTTTTAGCTTTTTTAGCTTTTTCACTTTTAGCTCCCTTTATTTCATCTTGTATATATTTATTAAATTTATCTGTATCTTTTTTCATTTTTATATATTTATTAATGACTGACTCTATCAACATCGTTTTTTCGTGTAGTCTAAATATATCTTGTCTAATGAGAGCTATGTGATACAGTATGTCTTTTTTTGTTGGTTTTTTTGGTTTGTTTATTGGCATTTGATTTATCCTTTCTAAAGATTTTATCCCAGCGTTCTTCGTATTTTTTTCTAGATATAGAGCTAGGTCTTGGTTTATCACCCTTACCTGTTCCATTTGGTCCTTTAAACATAATAGAGCTTAAACCTATAGATTGGAAAAAGTCAAGAAAAATTTTTAAAATATTTTTAAGAGTCTAAACATCTTTGTACTTGACATCATGCATTTTTTTTATTAACTTAAGTTAGGATAACTCTACAAACCTACTAGCTAGTATAGTTAGTTAGTTAGCCGATTCCCTAAGTGTAACAATATCAACACTTCCAGACACAACAAAAAACTAAAAAATTTTATAACTTTGTGTAAAGTTCTTTTTTTTAAATCAGACCCCCAGTCTTTTTCTAGTTAGGATTTGTAAAAGTTGGTTGAGATTAGGTTTAAGTTCAGAAATAAGTTAAGATACGGAGAATAGTTAAAGGTTCACTTAATGTGTATAACTTGTGGACAACTATTTTGAAACCATAGAGCCAGAACCTAGCCCACCGAGGAGACTTGACAAATGCTAGATTAATGTTATATTACAGACCGTTTTCACGCATGAATAATTATATATAGTTCCTATTCCTAGACCCCAGCCAGACCCAGCCAGTATATATAGACAGCGTTTAAACATGCTATATAATACCTAGATTATCAGCCCTATATAATACCTCTGGAATGTTTAAACAACCTAAACCAGAGCCCCAGATTTAAGCCGATTCTATGACGGTAAAAAATAAATGTTTGCACAAAGTGTAGAATATGCTATATTGTGTTATGATTTTAACACACACAAACAAAGGAAACAAAATGAAATCAAAGAAGGTGGCGACCCCAAACGCAAAAAAGATAAGAGAGTTTAAAGTAATCAACCATGATGTAGCCGTTACGCAATGGTTCGAAAAAGCGACGCAATCATTAAGCGATAAAGTTTTTCGACCTCACGGCTTTAAAGTTCCGAAGAATATTCGCATCAATGTATCAGAAATGAGAACAGCGAATAAGACCACGGCTCATACAACGCTAGGAAGATGTTACCCTACACATTTCACAACAGGTAAGCATGACAACCCAGCGCCAAAGAGAGAGCAAGTCAATATTATTCAGATGAACATAGCGACAACAGGTAAGGACAACAGCGTCAATGTTTTAGATACGCTGGCTCATGAGTTAATCCACGCTATTGACGACAACAAGAGTGGACACAAGAAGGGTGGAGCGTTTGACAAGATGGCAAGAGCCATTGGACTTGAAGGCAAACTTACCAGCACATACGCTGGAGAGGAACTTAAAGGTCGTTTAAACAGCATCATTAAGACCATCGGAAAGTTCCCATTGCAAGAGGTTAACCTTGAGGGCTTACGCCGTGACACAAATAGGAATTTGAAGGTCAGATGCTATGACACAGAAAATGACTGTGACCACGGCTTTAATACCAACCGTTACAGAATAGAGCAGATGATAAGCAGAACTTGCTTATGCTGTGGTGAAGGCGAGTATCATATTCAACTAGGTAAAAAATACGGACACGCTGTAATAAGCATTGACAGATTCTTTAGCCTGGTAAATGATAACGAGAAGGTCAACGGCAAGCAGAACCTTAACGACACCATCGGCAATATTGTTGATGAATTAAAATGGGAAGATGCCTAACTGACGAGCCCCAAAGGGCGAAACTAGAGACGCTATTTAAACGGCGTCTCTAGTATTAGGCTAATATTAACAACACACCTAGGGAGGTATAATATGAAATATATAGGCTTAAATTTAGAACAGATTAAGGCTCTGGAACTTGACGCAGAGCAAGGCAGACAAGCCAGAGAAAACAGAGACGCAAAGAAGATAAGACAGCGTTTAAACAAAGCGAAAGCAAAAAGACAGGAGGCGAAATAATGAGACAAATAACACTAAAAACAGCAGAGGCTTTTTTAAACAGAAAAGCAATGAAAATGGACAACACAGAGGTCAAAGGTAGGTATATCAGCACTAATGGCAAAGGCGAAGAGATAAAAGACCCTAACGGATTTGTGGAAATGAGCCTATATTTGCACGGCAATTTGATAGCAAATTTCAACCAAATTCAGAAGGGGCTATACTTTACCTTGGCTGGCTGGAACACACCAACAACGAGAGAGCGTTTAAATGGATTGTTTAAAGTCTACGGCTTGACTTGTAAAGTGAGACAGATTAAAGGCGAGGCATACATACAAACGCCTTCAGAACTGGTAAAAATAGACTCTAATTCTACTTATGTTATAGGTGGAGGTAAGAACACAAATGCTAGCATTGTTAAGGACTTTCAAAATACGGAGGCAATAGATACAGCGCTGGGCTGGGTAATGCCAGAAGAGGTGGAAGAGTTTAGCCAGAAAATCTGGTAATTTAAAACCAACTAAAAAAAGAGGGCTAGAAATAGCCCTTTTTTTTTGCTCTTTTTTACAGGTTGTTTAAACGGCGTATAGACTTATACACATTTTGTGTATAACTTGTGGAAAACTTTTATGTGTATAACTTGTGGATAACTTGACAGCGTTTAAACATCGCATATTTTACGGCTCTAAATTCTGGAATATCTGAACAAGGTTTTAGAGGGCAGATAAAAACAAGCATACCATAAGACCTTTTTTTTATTTTAATGCGTTCTAGGGCTATTCTCTGGCGTTTATGGAGGAGTAAAAACAACCAGAAATAAAAAGTTCTTGACATCTGGGCTTTTTTATACTATGGAAACTTTTTTACAGATATAAAAATATTTTTATTTTTTTTCTTGACAATATGGATTTTTAATTTATAGGTTCTTACATATTGCAAAACACACAAAGGAGGCGATATGAGAAACAACTTAACAAATTACTTAAACGACAAGATTAAAACTGGAAATATGAAATATTTCTACAATGCAGGTAAAATAGGCTCACTATATAGTACTGATGTAAGATTTGATGAACACTGGGAAGAGTTTAACGAAGAGGTAAAAATAGTAAAAGAATGGCTTAAAAAGACAGACGAAGAGACTATTAATAACATAAATGATTTAGATTTTTGGAAAGAACTAGGCGTTGGAGAGATGTACAGAATAGAATATTCTCATCAACTAGTCTTTCTTCCATACCCAAAACACAACACTCTTGACGAAATAACTATGCAAGGCGAGTTTGGAGACGAAATAAATCAAGTAAAGATGTGGATAAATGAATATAAACAAAATAAAACACAGACCGTTTAAACCGTTTAAACAAGGAGGCGTAATATGGAACAAAAATGGAACAAAGTACTAAAAGCAGATGGCACAACTTATTACTGGATAATTAGAGAAAATAATAACTGTAAAGGATGGGGGAATGGCTATGTCGCTTTACCGTCAGAGCACCCTTGGGCTAATCAACATTTATTTGCATACAGCAGAGACTTGTGTAATTATGATAGTTTTTCTGGCGAAGAAAACAAAACCAAAGCAATACCTTTTTATGACAGAGAATTAACAACTGGATTTCACTTGGTAAAAGAGCCAGATAGTTATCAATGGGCTCACGACAAAAAAAATGGATTTGAAAAAGACATGGGTGGATACTATGTTATTGGTTTTTACTCCAATGGAGGAGAATTTGACAGCATGAGTGATGTCATAAGCGACACAATAAAACTAATGGATGAGGCTGACTTATTTTTTAGAGACTACAATACTATAAAAAATGCTAAAAAAAGACTACAAAATGATAACAAGAATAGTAGATATTTTAGTTACTTGTTTGATAGGGATTTAGTCAAAAACATCAATGATTTAGTAGAAGATAAGTTCGGAGAGGGAACTAGGCTGTTGTAAGACAGCGTTTAAACACACTTAACAAAGGAGGCGTAATATGGATTGGGAAAAAATAGTAATGAGTATTAAAAAAAGTTGCCAAGTCACAATAAAATGCAATAACCGAATTATGGAGAGAGAGTTTGAAGATTATGACGGCAGATACTATGACGAAGAGAGAGAAAAATATACTATTCTAGAAACTGAAAACTCTCAAGCAAATCTTATGCTTAATGCAATAAATAAGCAAATAAAAGAAATGAAAGAAACTGATGATAAAATAATGGGAGAGACCGTTTAAACAAGGTCAAAAAAAAGTATTGACACTTGTTTTAGAATTAATTAGTATTAACTAACACACTAAACAAAGGAGAGTAAAATGAAGAAAAACAAATTAACATATAACTTAAAACACGACTTACATAGTTCTGAAATAGACTTAAAAAGATTGGAATATCTTTACGGCAAAGAAGATTGCCAAGAGGACATCTTAAAGTTAAAAGGTAGGATTGAACTATTAAAGGAAATAATCAAGGAGGACAAATGAAAGAAATTAGAAAAGAAAAAATAGATGATAAAAGAGATTTAATACTTACTAAATACTATAATGAAGATTGTGAAATTAGTAAAGTTAAATTTGAGATAGCAATATTTACTGACAATTATGTTGAACATCTACACACTGAAGATGAATTAAAATATGCTAATCAATATTTTGATAGTTATGTAAATGAGTATCAAATACAAACAAATCAAGAGTATATAATAAGAACTACAAAATAACACACAAACTAGGAGGTCTTATGAATAAAACTATTTACAATTTAAACATGAGTTACTGGAACTCTAGAAACCAGTTAAAGAGGTTTAAAAATCTTGGAGCAAAGTTAGGGATTGATTGGAACAAATTGGAAGATAATCAACTCCGTTTAAACAACTCCATATCAAAAGAGGGTATCGTATTTGTTATTGCTCAAGAAGATGCAGAGTGGAGACAGCCACAGGGTCGTAGCCAGAGATGGTATGAAACTGTGTATGTTAAAAAAGATGATGTTGTATTGGTTCTTAAAGATGGAAAACCACTATGGTATAGAGATGAATGGTTAAGACATAGAGGGGCACATGGTGGTCACGAGGAAACAGCGACTATATGTTCTAGAGGTTCTTACGGTCATATTACATATACTTTTGGTAGGAACATCAAAGGACTACAAAGTATTGCTGGTCTTAAAAGAGCAATTAATGAGGATGGATTAGTAATTAAGTATTTACATTTATCTTTAGAAAATGATATGCCATATATGACGGCTCAAAACAAAAGAAAAGAGAGAGCGATAAACAAAGTAGATAATTTAAAATGGCAAAAAGATAAAGATATTAAAAATGAGTTCTGGCACAAAATGTCAGAAATGTACAAGAGCCGTTTAAATGACCCAGTGGTTATCAAGAAAAAGTTTAGAGAGGCTAAACATATATGTATTAATGTATTAACCCAGAGAATAGCATCTACTCATGATGAGCAAGCCAGATTTGCTGGTATGTTGAGGAACTTAATCAAAAGTTATCAAGATTATGAGAAGGAGCGTAGGAATAGCAGAGGTCATAGATACGACCCATCATACTATACTAACAGTAAAGCAAAAGATTTTCAAAGGCACTACCTAGATGTTGTTAAAGATAGAGAGCACTGGAACTGGTCTAGAAATGGATATGTGAGCGCTTAACAATAGAAATAGATTTGAGGTTCAGACAAAAGAGGAAATCTGATTAAAATTATTCCTTCCCTATGAAATATTAGGATAGAACAATGCCTCAAAGATTTAAATGCAATAATAACAAAGGAGAATAATATGAATAAAAATCAAATGGAATTTAGAAATGATTTAAGTAAATCATTAACGATAACAAACAGAGTATTGATGAATACATTTATCTACTCTCAAATGGTATGCGTATTTTTAGTGATGCTATTAAGCAAACACGATTATACATACTTAACGGATGCTGGACATCTTTTTCTGGAAAGCATCTTATTGTTCTTTACTTGGATAAGTTTAATAACAATTATAGGAAACTTGATGATTAGAGTTTGGAGAAAAATCTTCAAACTATCTAATAATGAATGTTCAATATGGTTGTAGAGGTGGTTAAAAACGCAGATTTACACGCACAAGTAGAGCAAGATTTAGATGATGCTATTGAATTTATAGCTCACAGAGATTTAGATGAAAGCTATGACTGGTTTAGAGAAAGTTCAGAGGATTTATCTAATGAAAAAGAGCTAGAGATTAGATTAGAATTTATAAGCTCTCAAAGTCTTGACCAAGAATTTGAGATATTTAAAAGCGAATAGTAGATTTGGGGGCGTTTAAACAGGCTGTCCTGATGATGAAGAATTAGCTTGTAGCCCCCAACACTTTTGTACAACATAACAAAAGAAAAAGCTTGACAAGTCGCTAACATACTAGCTAAACTAACAAAGAGCTAGCAAAGCTAGCAGGACACTAACAAAGGAGTTTGATATGAGTGATGAAATAAAATTTTACAGCCGTACTGGATATGGAGAGTGGAACGAAAAAATTGTAGGTAAAGCAAAGCAATTTTGTGTTATTTGTTATGATGCTCTGGATGTTCTTTATAAAAATGGTAAGGCAGTGTGGACAAAAGGTCACAATGCAGAGCCGTTAAGTAAAGGTAGATGTTGTAATTACTGTAATGACACACAAGTAATACCATCAAGAATAAAGTCTATTTCAGGAATTAAGCCTGTAAAAGTTACAAATGACGATGTATTGGATTTACACGAAATGCAAGAAATGATGGATGCTTTAATATCGTTACGAACAAAACAAGAAAAGGAGGATTAATGAACGAAAAATTAATAATACAACAGATGAAAGACTGGCTTGATGATGAGCTAGTAAGTGACGCAGACATAGATTGTATCACAGACGAGACTAAAGATATTGTTAGAGGTCGTAAAGAATTAGCAATATCATTAATAGAAAAACTTAACAAATGGGAATCTCAGAAATTGCTTTTAAATCAGGTCAATATGTTAGAGTCAATGGGTCTAGAGAGTAAACATATAGACATACTAATGGAAGCTACATTGTCTGCTATGTTAATGCATAAGAAAAAATAGAATGCAAAAAATAAATCGTGGAAAAATGAGTAAAGAATATGAACAGGTTAGAGATAATTTTATGAGAGAATTTGGAATTGTAGTTACAGAAGAAGAATTTCTTAAGAGAGGATATTTAGAGTATGAAAGACTATTTCATAATATTCAAAAAGAGATGTTAAATATGTCTGGTATCAAAGGAGATTCTTCGCCTGTGCCACAAGATTATGGGATAAACTTTGATTCACATTAAAGAAGATAAAGGTGTATTGCAATGCACAGATTGTGGAAGCGCTCCGTCATCTGAACCAATAGGATTTGAAAATGAACCTATTCATGTAGCTCTTTGTCATTATTGTAAAGACTGGTCTGATTTTATGTATGAAAAAGATTTAATTGAACAAGAAGAAGGAGGACAATATAAATATGGTACAGATAAGAAAGAATAATAAATTTAAAGAAGCATTAAAAACACAAGAAAAAATAGGAAAGTTAATTAATAAATTAGATAACCTTGGATTTGAGTTTATGTTTAGCAATATGCAGTCATCAATAAGGAGGAAAAGAAAATGAAAAAACAAAAAGATATAGAATTACAAAACAAAGCATATAATGATGCTGTTGAAGGTAAAGTTAAAAAGCTACAAGACTATCTAGATAGCAATGCAATACCAATAGTAAATCAAGAGCTGTTTTATGTTATTGAAACAAATGATAAAGGTTTAAAAAAGGTATCTATTGATATACCATTTACTCTTAAAGCATTTACTGAACAGCTGTTAGAAATTCAAAAAATCTATAACGCAAAGGGCGTTTAAACAAGGTATAAATAATAGTAGACTTTAAACAACATTTAAAGCTATATTATAATGAGAGACTATAAATATAACAATATGAGGATTTACAGATGCTAGATATTGAAACATACAAGAAGATTAATAGTGGAGAGCTTGCTAGTTTTGTGTTTTTTATTCCAAAAAAGAAAAACGCATTTACTTATCATTATGTTGCTAAAAACGCAAAAGATGCGATAGTAAAACTGATGCAAGATTATGACATAGATTTTGATATTAAAAAAGGTCATAAACTAATTAATCTAAATAATAATTTATAATTTTATTGACACCAATACTGTAAGAGTGTTAATATCAACCGTTGTCAATCTGACAACTTCAATGATGTTTTTTCATTGAACTCCTTAGTGTGTGTGGAAAGGGGCAAGATTTATTTCTTGCCTCTTTTATTTTATATCATTAAATTGTTTGTCTGGGGTAGATTTGTACAATAAAATTTAATAGCACTTGAAGGAGTGTTGCAGGTTTCAATCCTGTTTACCTTTGTTTGTTAAATTTTGTAAATACATTGGTCTGGCGACCTACTCCAGAAAATTTTAAAAATTGTGGTGTTTGTATTATTGCCTGAATAACAATACGTATAAACTAACAAACTATAAATTGCTAGTACTGATTGCAAACACCATAATAAACTGAGGAGGTACAATGGGAGCAATAGGATTTATTTGTCCAGATGGAGAGAATATAGCATTTAAACGATGTCTTAAAGAATGTCGTATGTCAGAGCGTTGTATGAGTGTAGCTACATTAAAGATGATGTCAGACCAGAGACCTAACGACAGACCACCAAGCACAACAGAGCTATTGTCTGGAACTTGCGAAGCTTACCTTAAAAGAACCAATGGTTATTATATAGACCCACAGGATATGGCGTTTGCAGTCATGGGAACTATTCATCACTTGCATTTAGAAAGTCAAGAACTGGATGACAATGCGATACAAGAAGAAAAACTTGAAGGATTAGATATTACTGGTATTTTAGACTTTTACGATAAAGATACGCAAACATTAATTGACTACAAAAACACAGGTAGTTTTAAAGCATCTAAGGTATTGGGGATGACCCATGTTATGATGCCAGACCCATCAGGAGCAAGATATAAAAAGTCTGGAGCTTGGGGAAGAAAGGGAGCGTTTAAACAGGTTAAAGTATTTCACAGGGATGAAAGTAGAGCAGACTTTGGAGACTGGCTATATCAAGTCAATATGTATAGATATTTATTAGAGAAGAAAGGTCATAAAGTTAAAACGATGAAACTACAAATGAATATAAGAGATGCTGGTACACATTCAGCTATCGCCAGAGGGGTAGATAAAAATATTTATTTTGTTAACATACCAATGGTTGACAATAAAGAAATTGTTTCGTACTTTACGAGCAAGAGAGATGTACTTTTAGAGCATCTAAATACTAACACAATACCTAGGAGGTGTAATGATGAAGAAACTTGGAACGGAAAAAAATGTGAAAAATATTGTGAGGTCAGAGGACTTTGCCCTTATGTTAATGGACTGGGCGAATAGTAAAAACCTAGGAGACTTTACAATGAGACCAGATATAGCTGGAATACCAATGGTACACGAAGGACATTCAGATAGCTGGGTTAGTGTAGAAAAATTTATTGAACTATATAAGGAGGAATACGATGCCAACTAAAAAACTATCAGTGTTTGAAACGCTTAATAAAATAAATGTAAACGAATTTAAAGAGAAGAAAGGTAATTATGATTATCTATCTTGGAGTGATGCAGTACAATATGTTCTATCTGTATACCCAGATGCTACTTGGGAAACTCATGAGTACGAACAGCCAGTTAAATCTACAAAAGATGAATACATGGGATGGATTAAAACTCCATACATGGCAACAGAGAGTGGATGTTTTGTAAAGGTCTCTTTAACTATTGAAGGTATAACAAGAACAGAAGTTCACGCTGTTATGGATAACTATAACAAATCTATTAAAGAGCCAACAGCAACACAGATTAACAACTCTATAAAAAGATGTTTGGTAAAATGTTTTGCGTTGTTTGGTCTTGGTCTGTATATTTACAGAGGAGAAGATTTACCTGAAGATGATAAACCTAAATCAATATCAAAAGAACAAAATGATTACTTGATGACATTGTTAGAAGGTAGAGAAAAAGCTTTTGTTGAAAGCATAGAAATAGCAATAAGAAACAAAAAGCTAAATACAAATAATTTTGATGGCTATGTAAAACAGCTACAAAAGAAAAAACCTAAGAAGGAGGTAAAGAATGGATAATAACGATTTAGATAATATATTTGGAGAAGACGCTTGGTATGAGCCAAAATCACAGGGTGGTGGAAGCTCTGTTAAGGCTGGAAAATATGAAAATGTTTTAGTTAAAGACCTGAATATCAAAAAAGACATAGTAGTTACTGGAAAGTTTTTAGCTGACATCTATGAGCCAGTATTTGATATTGATGGTAGAGATGTAAAGCATAAAGGTTTTTTTAGATTTAAGAAACCTGACCCAGCAAAGTACCCTAACTTACAATCAGATATGGGAAGCAATGCTGGTTATCATGCTCTATGTGATATGATGGGTATGGTACAAAAGAAAGATGATAAGCTTATATTACCAGAGCTAGACTTGGAGTCGTTTAAACGGTTTCTATTTGATGTGGAAGTAGTAATAGAAGAGTGGGTCGGAAGAGAAGGTAACGATATGCAAACACCAAGAGTTAAAATGGTGTTAAAAGCACAAACAAGAAGTAAAGATACCTTAATGGATGATGATGATTTGCCATTTTAATTAATAACTTAGCGTGGGTGTCTTATACCTCTGAAACTACCTACTATATCTCATACTAGACCCCCACGCATCGCTTAAAAGGAGAAAACAAATGATTGGAGAGTTTAATGAGTTTAAATAAAAGAGAATTATCTTGGCAAGAAAGAAAAGAAAAAAATGTGCCAAAACATTTAAAAAAAAGAAAAAGTCTAGTAGTTCAAGATGAAAAGTGGAGACAAGAAACATCAGAAGAATTTAGGAAACAATACGGAGCTTGGTGGATATTTGCTGGTATGGACTTAAGACATAAATACAGAGATAAAAGTTGGGTAATGCAATACTGGAAAGGAAGGGTATATAATGCCAGCAAAAAATAAATTAAGAGGAACATATTACGAAAGAAAATGTGTAGAAAAGGCTCAAGGCTTTGATTTAAAAGCAGAAAGAACATGGGGAAGCGATGGAAGGTCAAGAGGTCTACATCAAGAAGTAGATATGGTTATTGAAGATTCTATTTATATACAATGTAAAAAAAGAAAAAAATTAGCTGAACATTTAAAACCTATTGACGAAATTCACGTTCAATTTGTTGGTGAAGATAGGGGTAGAAATTTAGCTATAATGTCACAAGACTATTACTTAAGTTTAATTGCAACTATAAAGGAGTGTACGCATGAAAAAGAAAAGTAAAAACGGAAAAAAAATAAAAACATTAACATTTTGGGATAGAGTTGCTAGAGGCTTAAAGCGCTTTCTATCACCTTGTCGCAAAAAATAAAGGAGAAATAATATGGGAAAAATGAGCGAACTTGACCTAAAAAGACAAGAACTAGAAGCTATGTCAGAACCAAAAGAGAGTGAGCAAGTTATTAATCGTAATGGAAAAGAAGTTAAATTCTTTATGAGCGACTTAAGTAATGATGCTAGAATGTCTTATGTAAGGGCTAATCAAATGGCACAGGAAATACAGCAATTAGAAATGAATCTTACTGAAAAAAGATTCTTAGCTAATAATTATATTAATAGTGTGTTAAATGAAATAGATGGAGAAAATAAGGAGACTAAAGATGAATCAGACACAAAATGATATGATTTTAGTAGCTTTGAAAAACGGTGAACGTATTACGCCGTTGTCAGCTCTTGAAAGTTTTGGATGTTTTCGTTTAAGTGCCAGAATATGGGATTTAAGAAACGAAGGTCATTCAATTAAAACTAGACATATATCAACGCCTCAAGGCAAAGTGGTAGCAGAATATAGTTATGAAGAGATAGCTACACAATGATTGAGCTTGATAAAAAAGAGATTGAATCTATTATGACTATTGCAAAAAAGATAATAGAAGAAACTGAAAGAAATAAACAGAAAAAAGAACAACAAGAATCAATGCAACTTTCAAAGGTAAACCCTAATTGTGAAGTTTGTGATGATTAAAAAGTTCGCAGAAAAAGTATGGCTTTATCTCTATGAGTCTTTATACTCTAAAGAAACTCTTAGAAACTACTTTGATGATGATTGGTTTGATGATGAATACATTGAATCAGAGAAGCGTAAGAAAAATGAAGTTTCTTACAGCAAAAAGTCAAAGTTTCAGCCTTATCGTTGTCCAAAATGCGAGCGTACTTGGAGGTATTACACATTGCCAAAAGGTAAAGTTCCTATGAGGGAGTTCTTGGGTAGGCGTGTTCCTATGGACAAGCTACAATGCCCAGAAGAGCTTCCTTGTAAGGATAGTAAATGAGATGTCCAGCTTGTGGCTGGTCAAATGCCTTAAAAAACTATCCAAAAATGATAGAAAGGCTACAAAAGAATTTAGATGATATTGTATTAGAGCGTTTAAACAGGTTCTTTATCTTGTCCTTAGATGACCTAACAACCTATACTCTTCTTAAAGCCTGTCAAGATATTGATAACGAAATTATAAAACATTGCATCACTATTTGGGAGCGTAAAGATTTAGCTGGAAAAGGATATGATGTATATTACTTTATAGGTATATTAAGAAATGAAAATAAAAAGTATGAGAACAAATTAATTATAGAGAGTAAGAGATTAGATAGCTTACCACCAGACTTAAAGGAGGATTAAATGGATGCTTTTGATAAAAATATAGATGTGTCAAAGATGTATAGTGGCGTGTCTGAGAAACAAGTTTTAGGGTGTATACTTAAAAACCCATCATTGATGCAAGAGGCATTAAGTTATATAACAGCAAGCAAGGTATTTTACATGGATGACCATCAGAAAATATGGGGTGCTATGTACTATCTAAATGAGTCAAACAAAGATATTGATTTAGCAACAGTGTCAAATTTTTTAGGAGAAAAAGGATTTAAATTAACTTATTATGTCTCTGGTCTTGTTAATGATGTTGTAACAGAAGCTAATTTTAAGACTCATTGTAAAACAATTTATGACTTGTTTGTAAGAAGACAACTATGGAAGCGTGTAGTAGGATTTAAAGACAGAATAGAAAAAGATACCTCATATAAAGATGTATCATCTGATATTGATTATCTTGGTAAAATATCAGAGAAGTTTAATGAGATGATTAAAATGGAGCATCAGTCTATGGAAGGAATAGATGATGAGCTTATTGAATCTATATTTGCTAAAAAAAACTTAGTACAGACTGGTATTGCATCTATTGATAAAGCTATTGTTGGTATGACCAAAGGAGAAATATCTATTATTGCTGGTAGACCTGGTAATGGCAAAAGTACTTTAGCTCTTAATGTGACTAAAAATATTATACTAGATGGTAAGAAAGTTATGTTTATAAGTAGAGAGATGCCCAAAGTGGAGATTGTAAAGAAGTTTATTGCTATGCACACATCTGTTCCTAATAAACAAATGAGAAATAATGCGATGAACCATAGAGAAGAAATAGAAAAAGGTTTAGATTTTATAAAAAAGTATTACAAATCGCTTCATTTATTTGATAATTTAAGAGGTCTAGATGAAGGCATTCAAGAAGCCAAAAAGATAAGACCTGATGTAATCATTGATGACCATATAGGTTTTATTGAATTTTCACAACGTGATAATAGAGATGTAAGACATCGTATTGCCGAAGTGACTAGAAGATATAAGTGGCTTGCAAAAGAACTTGATTGTTCTGTTATATTAGTCTCTCAACTAAATCGTAACATAGAGCATCGTGTAGATAAGATTCCAAGGCTCAGCGACCTAGCTGAGTCTGGTAATCTTGAGCAAGATGCAGAAATCGTAATCTTTAACTATTACCCATACGTATATGAATATGAGCAAGCTGAACATGGAGAGTTTGGGCAACAGATTATTATAGCTAAAAACAGATATGGAACAACTTGTAAGTTTGATGTGGGTTATCACGGTGATAGTGCATCAATACTAGACACACCTGAACAAGCCAAGCAAAAGTTTAGAGACCGTTTAAACGAGCTCTACTCCGATTAAGTCTAATAATATCAACATTTAAAGAAATTTCTTGACATTTGTTTTAGAGATTAATAACGTTATATGTTATATTCACACTAAAACAGGAGGTTGATATGAAAATCAAGTTCAAAAAATCACACGGTGGTAGAGAAAAATACTTCTCTGTCAAATATAAAAGTCACTTAGTAGGCGATTGCAGTATTCGTGCTATTGCTCACGGAACTGGTCTTGACTACAAGAAAGTCTATACAGACTTATTCAAACTTGCTATGGAAAAGGGATGTATGCCTAATAGTGAAAGAAACTATGAGAGCTATCTATTCTCAATGGGTTGGAAGAAGAATAAACCTATTAGAAATGTTTACAATAAGAAGCTACGATTGAGGAACTTCAAAGAGCAAGGCACTTACATTATCTTAATTAGTGGACATTTGACCTGTATTAAAGATGGGGTGCTTTATGATTCTTGGGATTGTAGACCTTGGTGTGGTAATTCATACTATACAAAATCATAAAATAGCCTATAAAAGCAAAAAGCCCCACAATTCGTGGGGTTTTTTGTATAAAATTATAATTAGGCTTTTAATGATACCCTCACAAAACGTTCGTTATTTAGGCGATAGTTATATCAAAGAATTTATTTTACGAGCTTCTAGGGGCATTCTCGCAAGCTTTTTTTAAGGGCGATACTTATTTTTTGCGTTTCTTACAGCAGTTCTATATTCTCTTGAATTTTTCTTATGTAATTTTTCTAATCCTTTTAATGACTGATTTGATTCATCATCTAACCTTCTAGTAAAGTCATCTTTCAAAGAAATAAGTTTACCTTTTTCTTCTGAAGATAGTCTTGATTCTACTGGCTTAGATTGATTCATAACATAATCCATTGTTCTATCATAAGCTATTTTAAAAGCTTGGCTTTTTGTATACAGTCCTGATATTTCTAATTGATGTTGTTGATAAGAAACAGAAGCATAAAAATCTTTGACCTTTTGGTCCATAGGTCTATTAGCATATACATTAGCTTCTATCTGTTTATACATAAAACTTTTTTCTTCATCAAATGAAAAACCACTAGGTGGGTTAATTCTTCTTATATTTTCATCGTAGCTTCTTACCTGCGTTCTTAAGTTTAACATTTCTTGATAAGCTTTTTTAGGTTGTGTAAGACCAGGTATATAAAACTCTTCACTGTTATTAGTTATGCTTTTTAATATATCATTTACAAGTGGAATAGAACTTGCTAAATCTTTTGTTGCTATTTTAATGTTGGCATTTCGTTCTTCTTCTGTATCTGATAAAGGAACGTCTATTGCTAGTCTTTTTACTGAGCCAGCTAAGTTCTGACCAAACTGTACTATGGCTGGACTATAAAACTGAGATGAATCTCTAGTAACTTGTTGTAAAGTAGAAAATACTCCTAAACCTTCTCCATCAATAAAATATTGCCAATATCTACTTCCTGCATTTTCAAATTTTTCTGGCTCTGTGTTAAATGCTGTATGATATAAAGTTTGCAAAGAATAACCAGCTGCAGAAGTCGCTGCAACATATCTCATCATTGGACCAACATCACCACGTACTGCTGGTTTGTAAGCGTTTTTGTATACATTTTCTGTTACACGATACGCAATACGATAAAACAGTGTTAATGGTTTTATGTATCTGTTGCTCATCCACGCTGGAACAAACACTGGGTCTGCTAACCCTTGTGTTGTTGCGTGAGACATAAATCTTATTTTTTGTTTTTGTCTGTTTGTAAAAGTTCCACTTTTTATTGCATCTCCAATATCATCTAATTCTAAAGTTTCTCTTAACAATCTTTGTGCTTCAGTTTTTGACATATTAAACATACTAGCTTTTTTTCCTTGTAGTACTTTTAAAGCATCTTCAGCCAAAGACGTACCTGTTGCTACTGATACTGTTCTATTTGTTTGTTCAGCAACAGACATTAATGTGGTTAATTTTTTTTGTACTTTACCAGATGTTCCTGTTTTTTGTATAGCTGTTTCTAAACCTCTTTGACCTACTTGTAATGCATTAATACCTTGCGCCATATCAAACATTTCTTTTCTAGCTGATGAATCAAATATAAAATTAAACCATGTTTTCATTAAAGGTTTAGCACCAAAAGTAGTATATAGTTGAACATTACCTAATAATAAATTTTTTAAAGCAGACCTAGGGCTACTTAATCCAGTAGCAGCTGTCCAAGATGTTATAGAAGAGTACCATTGATTTACTGCTTCGTCAACATTGTTTCCACCTAATAAGGTCTTAAAATCATACTCTAGAGCTTTTTGTATTTTATCTCTGTCGTTTGGGTTTTGTACTTCTCTTAAAATTGTATCTAGACGCTGTTTAAACATCTTGTTAAATTCTCTTACATTATTTTTAGATTTAAAATCAAAAATACCTTTATTCCCAAAATAATAAGAAAATGACTCTAGGTTAGCTACTTTAGAAGCATATCTATCCATGTTAGCTGCATAATTCATATCATACACTTTAATAACTTTATCTACCTCAACATCTCCTATTTTACTTCCTTTTACATAGTCAAAATTGTCTACATTTTGTATAACTCTACCTTTTTTATCAATATATAAAAGAGGAGGTAAGTCGGTTGTACGTGCAAATTGTTGTCCGTATACTCCATACTTTGCATTATTAGGCTGTGCAACGCTAAATAGAAGGTCAGCTATTTCTTCTTGTTGACTTCTAGACAAACGAGAATATTCTCCTTTGCCTAAAAATCTTTTATCTCTTAATATAATTTGATTTATAATTTCTTGTCTTGCATCTCCAGAAATAGAGCTAAAATATTCTGACGCTTCTTCTGTAATTTGTCTACTTACAAAGTTTTCTTCTACTGTTAAATCTCTTAATTCTAGTGTTTTAGTTTTTTTATCGTAGTAAAATTCCTGTACTCCTCTTTTTTTCAAAAGATTTACTATTTTGTTTGTATATCCTTTGTGTTCTGCTACAGCTTCATTAATCGCTGCTACCATGTGTGGTTTATTAGAGTAATCTGCTCTTAAACTTTTAAGGTCTTTTCTTTTTTCAATCCAAAGTCCTAACACTTCATCTAACTCATTTATTTCTTTTCTAGTAAGGTTTTTATCTGCATATATTTCTTTTTGCCTATCTCTCATAGTTTGATACAGACCTTCATTGCTGTATTTTCTTACAGCAAAATCTTCTAAATCGCTTGCTAATTTGTTTAAAGAAGGGCTGTTTGTTTTTTTAGCAAAGTTTCTAAACTTGGTAACTATAGGTAAAGTATTATTGTTTATAAAATTACTAATCTTGCTTATTTGTTCTGGAATTTCTCCATAGACTTGAAAGTCTCCTCTTTTGTATCTTTTTGAAAATACATCTTGTTTACCAGATAATAAGCTTGCATACAAATCTAAATCTTTGCTAGACATTTTTGTTAAACTTTCTGCTCCAAATAATGCTTCTTTAAATGATTTTGCTCCTAAGTTTTTAAAAGGTTTACTAGGGTCAGCTAATTTTAAATCAAACTCCATTTGTTTTATTTGATATATTTTATCTTTTCTTGCATCAGTAGTTCTATATTTTTTATAATATTTTTGTACAGCTACATCAAATGCATTATCTACTTGTGATGCTAGTAACTTTGAAGAAACTCCTTGCATACCATAACTTGGGTTATTAAAAATTAGATTATTTGCATCATCTTTACCTTTAAAATCATATTCGATTCTAAATGCTGCTGGTTTTCCATTTTTTAAAGTTGTTGTGCTATAAAAATCTGCTGCTTCTCCATTTCTTTGAAATGCTGCTCTTGCACCAACTTTAGTTTTATCTAAATTTTTTGTAGAAGAAAATTCAAGTTTGCCTGTTGTTTTATTTTTCATCAAACGATAATAACCATCGTTCATTGCAACTTCCTGTTGTCCAAATATTTTCATAAGGTCTAAAGCATCTTTTTTCTTTAGATTTTTTACCATAAAACTGTTTTCACCACCACTCTTCCAAACACCTTTAACAGACATAATGTCTTCTCTTTTATATCCTCTTGCTAGTAACTCTCTTATAAGAAAATCATTTTGTTCAGAAAATAAAAGCTCTGATGGCGTATGTTTTGCATTTGGTTTATAGTCTTTTAATCCTTGAAAGTTTACATTGGTAGGATTATTAGCAGTTAATATTCCATATTTTTTTGTGCTTAAAAATTGTAATAATTGTTTTTGATTTTTAAAAAATGAAGATGTAGTACCATCTGCGTTTAAATTATTTTTGATTTGGTCTATTAATTTTTGGTCTGGTTTTTTATGTTTTTTAAAAAACTTATCTGCTTCTACAGTTTTAGAAATAAGAACTTTATTGTCTTTAGATTTGTCTATAACATCATAATCAACATAAAACTTTTTTTTGCCACCTTTACCATCAGCTTTTACTCTGGTAATAATAACATCTTTGTTTTTATCAACACTCTTAAACAGCATACCAGTAAAATCTTTACTTATCTGCTCTACACCATCTTTTAATGCAATTCTTAAAGACATATCAGTAACGTCTGCTATTGTTGATTCATCTGCTCCTATTCTTCTCATTCCTCTTTGAACATCATCTACTGCCTCAGTGACCATACCACCTCTTGCAAATCTACCTAAAACTGCACTTACAGCTGCCATTCCAAATCTAGCACGCAGGTTATCTCCAATGTTGCTTTCTTCGTCTGCGTCTAGTTTTTGTGGTAATGCTTGTGTAAAACCAGATGCAAAATATAGTCCATATTTTCCTTTTAATTTTAACATATCGCCAAAAGTATTTTGTCCTGATGCCATTGGAAGTTTGCTCATTACAGGTAATGCTTTTGTAAAACCATGAGCTCTACCTGCTCCAAATAAACCACCTGCTAACAAATCTTGAACACCATATTGTAACCTATCTGCAGCTGTGACTTCTCTTCCTAGGTTTTCTTCAGTAATAAACTTTTGACCAATAGCAGCATTTACTGTACCTTCTCTCATCATTTCTGTAGCTAAGACCATTCTTCTTGCACTGTTTATGTCTGTCTCTGCAAGCTTCATAAACTTATCTAAATACATTCTTTGTGTAGTCATCATTTTAGTGTTTTTGCCGAGTAATATAGAGTTAGGTATACCTAATCCACCAATTTTTAAAGCATCTGATTGTTCTTTTATTAATTTAGCTTTAGAGATTTTTTTTGCTTTAAATGCTTTTTTTGCTGCATTATATTTTTTAGCAGCACTAATTATTTTTGAACTTTTTGCTGCAAATAACGTAATACCACCTACACCAAAACTTACAGAACTTAAAGCTGCTGCTTGTATCATCATAGATGTAAACATACCAGCAAATTGTCCTGTTGAGCCTGATTTAGTAGCATATACATCTGCATCTTCTTCCATATCAATAAGACTAAAAGTCATATCTTCTGTGAAGCCGTCAGCAAAAGATTCCCAAAATCCTACAGCTTTTCTTACTTCTGGCTGTTTTGTTGCATAAAAATCAGTAGCTTTAGACCAATCCTTCCCCACAGAATAGGAAGGTCCAGATAGTCTTGATTTTGTTTGTAGTGAATCTATGGTAGGTAAAGCTACGGAAGTAGCTCTAGACCAATCTCGTTTATTTTGCGTTCCATTTGACATAATTTAGGAAATTTTAACTAAAATAATTATTCCTTAGTAGTATTACCCAGTATAATGAAATCTGGTTGATTTTTCTTTTTACCTCTATATACAAATCTATCCTCCTGCATTACATAATCAGGGTTTGTTTTCAATTTGTCAAAGATATGACTTTGAACATTTACATACGCTATTTTTCCAGACAAAACATCTGACCTAGATACTTTTTCATTATTATTATTATTATTATTATTTCTTTGTTCCGTTACGATTCCCATAGCATCATTAAATTCTGCTTCTGTCATTTCTTCATAATTTCCAACTGCATTACCATAAACCTCATCTACCTGTCGGCTATAATAGCTTGCTGTACCATCTTGATTATTAACAGAATATATTTCAAATAACTCATCATCAAGTTGTACTTTCTTTTCAAATTCATAGTTTACTGCACTATCTTTATTATCAACATTTGATTGTTGCTGTACATTTGATTCTAAAGCACCCATCTTTTTAAGTATTTCATCAGATAATTGTTTACCTCTTTCAGGTGTAATAATCTCATTGTCTACCAATGAAGCGTATGTATTTAACAATTTGCCATAGTCTTGTATAGTCACTTCAGTACCAGCATTTTTTGTTTGCATATCTATTATTAATTCTAATTCTTCAAAACTTGTAGCCATTTTTAATTGCTTTTGCATTTCAGAGTTTTGTTCATCAGTATTGCCATCTAATGTAAAATTACTACCAAATACTTGTACTTTTCTTTTTTCTTCTTGTTTTGTCGAACGTGTTCGCAAATTGTCAACTTGTGTTTGAAACCCAGATAAAGAAGAATTTAAGGATATTTGATTTTCATATTTATTTATAAGTACTTTTTGTTGTTCAAATGACAGGTTATCAAAGTTTTTTAAATCTGAACTAAAGTTTGTGTTAAACTCTTTCATTGTTGCATTTATAGAGTTTGTTCCATCTCGTTGTGTATTTAAATATCTATAACCATCTTGTGTTGTAGGTTTTATCTTACTTAATGCTGCTGCTCTAGATACAGGGTCAGTTATTTCCATTGCAGCGTTAATAACATTAAAATCTAAATTTGTATCTGATAAAGTTTTAGTTTGCTCAAACTGTTTATCTTGAAATGCTTTTTGGTCTGCATATTGTTGAAGTCTATCTTCTCTAGCTTCTTTTGCTTGCTGCTGTTGTTGTAAAATGCCTGGTATCTGGTTTAACATATCGCCAAGAGTATCTTGTCTTGATGCCATTGCTGCTGCGTCTAAAATTGAATCTACTACTTTTCTAGCCATATCTTCTGTCCTCATATTGGTCTTGTTCTTCACTGTCTGCTGGATTAAATGGTTGCATTGTTCTGTTTTCATCTTGGTTGAACAGACCAGCTAATTCTGCAAGTCTTAAAGCATCATTTCTTCTTTGTGCTTCTAATCCTGCTATATATCTTCTTTCTGTTCCTATTCTATCAACAATACTTTCTTCAATATCATATAAACCTCTACCAAAAGCAGAAGCAGCTTGTCCACCTTTTACAGAAGCCTGTTCGCTCATTTCACCCATAAAATCTCTTCCTGTAACAAATCCTCTTCTACCTTGCATACCTCTTGCTTGTCTTTGTCCTTGAAACAAACTAGACTGCAACCCAGAGTATGTCTCACCTAACTGGTCAGAAAGTCTTCCCTGTCTTTCTTGTCTAAATTGTTGATAAATTTCAGCACTTGGGTCTGTAAGCTGATATAATTCTTCTGGTATTTCACCTATAAATTGTGAGTATTGACCAAATTGGTCTGATGTAACTCCCAAAGGTTGGTACATAGACTCTAAAAATTCAAGTGGAGATTGTGGGTTAAACATTCCGTTAGCCATATAAACCTCCCATTGGTCCTACTGATGATTGAAATAAACTATTTTTTTTGTTTCTTGATGGAAAAGAGTCTATTGTCGTATTAAAACCTGAAAAAGGGTTTTTATATTCTTCCATAATTTGTTCAAAAGTTTTTTGAGGCAACATTTCTTGAGGTATTTGTATATTTGGTGCTAAACCTTGAAAAGCACCCATTAAGTTTCCAGAAGTACCAGTTGGTGTAACATTTCTATTTAAAAGGTTTAATTTTTCTATTTCAGTCTTTCTAAGTCCACCAAAACTACTTTTAAATACATTTTTTAAATAATCTACATTAGTAATGTCTCCACGTTCTAATAAATCGTCTAATGAAAGACCTTGCTCTGTTATTTTAGCTTCTCCTAGTTTACCTAAACCTCTTCCTGTTAAATATCCAACTAAAGTATCTTTAGCTATTCCCATTCTTTGTGATTTAGTTAAGTCATCAAAAGCATCTTCTAGGTCTTCTGCACGCTGTTTAAACGCATCCCTTTCTCTGCCGTAAAAAATACCACCAGGAACTAAACTATCAGGTACATCTACTCCATAGCTTTTAAGTCCACCTGCTGCTGCTGAACCTGCTAAACCACCTAATGCTGTTCCTAATGCAGCTTTACCAGCTGGTCCACCTATCGCAAAACCTGCTATACTACCAATTAATCTACCAAAAGAAGCTCTTCTTCCACGCTTTGCTGCGTTTCTTTCAGCATCTTTTGCTATTTTTTCTAGTTCGTCTGCTGCTCTTTCTAAAGCTTCTTTTTCCTGTATAGCAGTAAGCCCAGTACGAAACCCAGCTTGACTACGTTCAGATATAGCTCTAGCTTTAGCAGCAGAGACTCCTAGTTGTGATTGTTGATATTGTGAAAATCCGTTTGCCATAATATATATATCCTTACTAATTTATTAAAATGCTTATTGCCATTTCTACTCTTTTATAAAAATTTTATGTATGTGTTCCACCAATACATTCACTCATTTTAAATGGTGCTGATTCTAATTGGTCATCATACAAGTTTACAGAGCCTGCTGTTGATACTATGGGGTTATTACTCCCACCAAGCAAGTCAAAAGTTGATGCTTTACCACCTGCTGCTGCAAAGGTATGTCCAGTTCCATCACACAATCCTTTTAGACTAATGTTTGTTGTTTCCTCTACACCAGTTGCTTCACCAATAGCACTACCTATTGCAAACATTCCAAAATTAGTATTTCCTACTGCTGGTAATGACATACTATCCCTTTATCTTTTTATATTCTACAATGTCTGCTTTAAGTTCAGTTACTCTTGCTTCTGCATTTACTAAATCTGCTTCTGCTTTTGAAATTGCTTCATCTACTGGTTTTGTTTCAGTCCAATCTACTACTGAAACATCTTTACCTGCTTCATCTTTCATTGAACGAAGATGTTTGATTTCAACTTGTTTTGGTGAACTTGCAGATTCAACTGCTTTTTCTGCTATTTTTTTAGCCATTACTATCTCCTGTTATATTTAAGTTGTTCAAGATTTGCTTTTAGCAACTCTATTTCTTCTTGTTGTTCTTGTATTGCCTTTATTAATACTGAAGTAAGTTTTCCATAATCTACTACTTTATGAGTATCCCCATCTGTTTTTAGAGTTTCAACTTCTTGCACTACTTCAGGTATAATCTTTTCTATTTCTTGTGCTATAACACCAATGTCGTGGACACCATTTCTTTTTTCTTTCCAATCAAACTCTACTGCTCTCATTTTGAGAACATCATCTAATCCATAAGGTGTATCTTTAATATTCTTTTTAAGTTTTCTATCAGAACCTACTGATGATGAATAAGCAATTACATCTGCATCAGCATGGAAGTTTCCACTTGCATACATAGCAAATTCTTGGTTTGTATCTCCATTAGTTCCACCATCTGATAAGAAGAAATCAATTCTGCTGTCGGTAGCACCTGATGAGAAATAAGTTCCAATACCATTAAATCTTCCACTTTGGTCAAAGGTAATAACTCTTGCATCTGGACAAGTTCCAAAATGTAATTCTGTTGTTGGGCTTGATTCATTAATTCCTACATGCCCTGATGAGTCTATTCTCATTCGTTCTGTAGCGCCTGCTGCACCATCTGCAGTAGTTTTAAATAATAATCTTCCTGGAGTATCATTACTTCCAGGAGTTCCATCTACTTCTGCTTCTATTTGAGCAATATAAGAAAGCATATCTGAACCATCTGAAACACACCAGTTTATCTCTCCACAACTATCACCATCTTGAATAATAGTATTTCCACCTATTGTTCCATTTCTTGATTTAGCAAAATTTATTTGTGGTGCAGAAGCATTAGCACTAAATCTTCCTATAGTTAAAAGAGAATCACCACCACCAGTTCCTAATATTTGTGAATGCCCTGTTCCACCTACAGTTGCTATTGGAGCAGTATGCCCTACTACAAATTGCCCTGAATTATTCATAAATAAATTATCGTGTCCAGCAGTATCTTTAAATTTAAAGTTATCAGCAGTAAACAACATTGTATTGGCTTCTGTTCCAATCTTTTCATTACCACCACTATACATTACAATCTTATCTGCACTATGACTTGCTGGAAACTGCATTTTATTTGCAATCTCTATAGAATTAACACTTTGAATTTTTACTTGTTCGGTGTGAGTTGTATCTCCTATTAATAAAATATCAGAACCATTTTGGTTCATTACTGTTGCTTGATTACCTGCTGCATCATATTGCACATAACCACTATTGTTAGCAGCTACAACTTTTGTAAGCGAACGTATCCCATTAGTAAATTCACAAAGAGCACTATTGTCTGTCAAGAAAGTAGTAACACCACTTCCTGCTACACTAATTTGTAATCGTGTAGAAGCATCATATTGGATACTTGCTTGATTAGCAGATGTGCTATTAACTGTAAATTTATTTCCAGGTGATGTAGTTCCTATACCGACACTTTCTGCACTTGCATCAAAGTAAAGAACATTGTCATTAGTATCTCCATTAAAACTAAAATCTCTATCTCTATGGTCTTTATTAAAATATGATATTCTTGGGTCTGAACCACCTGCTGATAACTCTAATGTATTTTCTCCACCAGTTGAAAAATTAAGCATATCAGTTCCACCTCTATACATACCAGTATCGCCATCATTGTGGAATCTATATGCTGGTGTTGCAGCACTTCCATCTGGACCTAACCAAGAACTTGAAGCATAAGCGTGTCCTGCTACCTGAAACAAATAACTTGGTGATGTAGTGCCTATTCCGACATTACCTCCTGAAGCAATCCTCATTCGTTCTGTTAATGCTGTTGCATCTTCTGCTGTGCTAAATAGTATTGCTGCTCTATCTCCATAACCAGCAGTATCAATGGCTTTTATTTCTGCACCAATATCATCAGTTCCAGGCATAGAAGTATCAGCAGTATGCCATTGTATTGCACCATAACTTTGTCCATTTGATATTGAAGTATCTGTATCGTGTAATATTATAGTTGGTGCTAATCCTTCAATATGCAATTTACTTTCAGGTGATGTAGTTCCTATTCCAACATTACCTGAACCTCCAGGAGTTAAAGCTAAATGCCCACCATTAGTATTTATAACTGCAGGTGAACTATTAAAATTTAAATAACCATCTCCACTACCATCAATTCCAAGACTTAAAATTTCTGTATTACTACTATTTCTAATCTTTATTACTTCTTGTGAAGTATCTCCACCTGCTTTTATTGTTAGTTTTTCTCCAGGCGATGTAGTTCCTATTCCGACTGCACCTGCACTATCATCTACAAAGAAATCTCCACTACCTACATTTAAATCTCCAGTTAATGCTAAAGTGCTTCCATCAAAAGTAAGATTGGCTTCTGCATCTAATTCTGTTGTGGTAGAACCTACTGTTACTAATTCATTTGCAGTAGCATTGTTAAGTGCAGTTACTGGAGCAGCTGTTAAATAACTATAAGATTCAATCTTTTCTTTAATTGCTCCAGAAGTCATTAAATGGTCATCAGCATCAACAAATTCTGAACCAATATCAATATCATTAACTGCGTGTCCAGCAAGTGATAGGTTTC
>VTLG01014523.1_pt1 | contig 45889 bp, 53 predicted proteins | sample 4694571 | NCBI WGS metagenome assembly VTLG01 (sample SAMN12604809, study PRJNA352737) | marine metagenome | biome: ENVO:00000447; feature: ENVO:00000209|ENVO:00000569|ENVO:01000036; material: ENVO:00002151; isolation source: viral sequences binned using virsorter ...
TCTTACAGCCACTAGTACTGATACAAATAATCACTCATTAAGAGTTGGTACAGGAACTACATTGGGTTCGAGCTTATCTCTTACAGCTGCTGGGACTGGTGAAAATAATAGTGCATCTTATGGAACTGGTGAAGCTTATATTGGAGCTGAGATAATTGGTACTGATGATGTAGATAATAGATTAGATATGAAAAATTTTGCATTTTGGAATGAGATACTTACAGATGCTGAAATAACTGCTCTTTTTAATGGTGGTAGTTATTTATCATTTGGAACTAATAGTGGTTATTATACTAGCGCTGCTAATGTAAAATTACATCTTGATTTTACTACTGGGTCTATCAATGATTTAACTGGCAATACTGGCACATCTTTAGTTGGTGATGCTAAAATAGTAGGTGATGGTAAATTTATAGGACTAGTTCAATCTGCTAATAGTTCATTATCTAATAGTATGAGTGGTTTTTATGCTGGTGCTAATGCAGCTACTGGAGCAAGCGCAGCTATATCATTTGGAACTGATGGTAAAATAAGAGGTAATGGAATATATGTAAAGAATAATATTGATTATCTTATAACAGCTTCAAGAATATTTGGCAACGGAAGTGATGGTGTTGCATATCTTAGTGGTAGCGTTGAATTAACTTCAGATAAATATTATACTATATTAACATTACACCCTAGCGCACAAATTCATTCAGCTGGATATAGAATATTTGTAAGAGATAAATTAATTATTGGTGGATCTAGTATTAAAATTTATAATAATGGATATTCGGGAAAAGATGGCGAAGATGCTGATTCTCGTATTGGAGCAAACTCTTCAAGTAATAGTGCATCTACTTTTTCAGATGGAAATGGAGCTGGTGCTAAATCAGGTAGTTTGCTAGGTGGTGTTGTAGGTGGTGATGGAGGTAATGGTGGTAATGGAGCTGTGGAAGCTTCTGCTACGGCAGCTGGTGATGGAATTGGTGGAGATGATGTTCCAGCGACTACTAATTGTGTAAGAGCTTATACTACTAATAGTGGAGCTCGAGGTGGTTTTGGAGGAGGCACTACTGAAGGAGAAAGTGCAGTTAGGTCTGGTAATGCATCAACTGAAGGTAGTATTAGTATAACTAATTCAGATTTAACATATATAATAGCAATGAAAGATTTCTTTACAACTGCAACTTCTATCCCTTCTCTATATCCAGCAGCCGGAGCAATCGGTGGAGGCGGTGGTGGCGGTGGTGGAACAGCTGGATCTGATACTGAAGGAGGCGGAGGAGGTCAAGGTGGATGTGCTGGTGGATCTGGTGGTCATGTAATGCTTGTAGCTAAAGAAATAATAGGCACATTATCTTATTTAGAATTAGAAGCTAAAGGAGGAGCTGGTGGAGATGGTGGAGATGGACATACTATTGATTCGGCTGGTGGAGTTGGAGCTGGTGGTAACGGAGGTGATGGTGGTTGTGTAACTTTAATAACTGGTACAGATCCTAGTGATATAGTAATAGATGTTTTAGGTGGAGCTGCTGGTGCTAATTCTAGTACTGGATCTGAGGCTTCTGAAGGAACTCCATTAGCAGGTAAGGAAGGCACAAAAATAATATATCATGTCTAAAAAGAAAATAACATTAGACGAAAGAATTAAAGCTTTAAAAGAACAATTAAAGCAAATTGAAGCTACATATCATAAAGTACAAGGAGCAATAGAAGTACTTGAAGGTATGAATAAAGAAGATGTAAATTATAGTGGAGAATTATAATGACAACAGCAGCTGAAATAAAATCGTCAATTAAATCAATAGGCGCAAGTGAAAGGTCTCTTTCAAAAGATTTATCTGAAGTAATAAAATCATTAACTGAAGGAAAAGAATCGGCTGCTATTTCAGAATTTGAAGAAAAAGAAATAGGTAAAGCTTTTGATACTACTGCTACTTTTGGAGAGGCAGCTGATAGTACATGGTCTCTTTTAGAGCAAAAAGGAGAATTAGAATCTAATATAAAATTTTTTGAAGAATCTTTACCTGATTCAGCAAAAAAAGCTGGTGGTATTAGAAAAGAAACAGTTAAGCAACCTTCAATTTGGAATGTTTTAAAGGGAGATGCATCACTTTCTGAAGTAGCTTTTCAAAGAAGTCAAGGTGATGAAAGATATTTTTTAGGTGATAAACCTTTAGGAAGTAAATATGATGTATCAGCTTTAGGTAAAAGAGCTAGGGCCTTGCAAGCTGATGATACTTTAGATATATTTGATTTTGGAGATGAATTACCAGAGTCAAATATTTCAAGAACATTACCATCAATGCCATCTCTTGATTTTGATTTTAGTAAAATATATGGCAAAAATATTGATGAAGGAACAAGTATAAAAGATGGAGTTGGCAAACCTTTAATTAATAAAGACGAAGGCAAGACTAGTGTTCTTCCTAAAGATGTAGTTGATAAAGTTGATAAATCTGAAATTCCTATACAGAGTGTGGGAGGGCCATTAAGTCAAGAACTAGGTGGTTATGGAGAAATTGAAGAAAGTTCTAATCTTGTGTTAAGTGAATTTTTAAAATCACCACTTGATCCAGATGCTCTTATAACTGAAGAAAGTGAATCAGCGTATGAAGTTGCAACTGAGCCTGGGTCTGAAGAATTTATTAAAGATATACCAGAAGAAGATAAACTAAGAACAATTAAAACTGATGTAAAAGATTTTGGAGATGTAAGTAAAAAATATTCAACTCCAGAAAGAGCGTTGGGAGAGCTTGATAAAACTATGAAAAAGATTGCATCTATAGAAGATAGGTCAAGATATTCAGATACTAAAGGTGGAGAAACGTCATATCAAAATGCATTAAAACGATCTGCTAAATTAAGAGAAGAATTAAAAAAACAAATTAAATCAATATATAATCCTAAGACTGGAAAATTTAAATCTGAAGAATATAAACAAATGTTTGAACAAGGAAAATACAAAAGTGGAGATCCGTTTTCTTATAGAGAAAAAGAAGGTTTTGCAAATGTGGGCGCAAGTATAGATATTTTAGGTTTTCAATTGCCTCGCATAGTGCAATCGGGAAGAGAAGTTAATTTAACAGATATACAAAGTTTTCTTAATGAATTATTTCCAAAGGATTTAGCAAGTAGGTAATATTATGTTAGAAACTATTATGTTTGCATTAACTGCTTTAGAAGAAATTAGTGGTACATCTAGAGCTAGACAACAAGGTGCAATACAATCTGATTATTTTCAACAAGCTTTAAGTGGATTAAATAAAGCAAAATCTACTTTAGATAAATCTTTAGGTCAAAAAATGAAACTTCCCACATTGGAAGCGAAAAGAACAACTGAGCAAGTAGGTGAAATTGGTGGAAAAGAGATGGAAAAGACTAGAGAAACATTAGAACAAACAGCGGGTTCAACTAATCTAGCAACTATAGAGCTTGATGATCAAGTTATAAAAGATGTAAGAGATAAATATACTACAAAAGTAGAAGATATAGATATAGCATTAACTAAAAATTTAAGTGAAATATTATCTGATTTTGAAAGACAGAAGTATGAAATGGCAGCTCAGAGAGACCAGATAGAGATGCAGAAAAAATTAGCAGATAAACAATCACAAAGTAAATACTTTGGACTATTCGGATAAATCATGTCACAAACATTACAAGCATTAAATTCAATATTAAAATATAAACAAGAACGAGAACGTCAAAAGATTGATAGGTCTTTAGCTATGATGGATATGGCAACAAGACTTAAACAGCAAAAGATAGAAAATCTTAGAAATAATAGATTGATGGATATGCGATTAAGAGAAGAAGGAAGAGCTATAGAATTGCATGAAAAGAATATGCTTAAAACTGAACAAGCATTACAAAAACTTAAACAAGAAGTTGATCCAGAAATGGAAAAATATAAAAAAGAAAAAGCTAGATTAGAAGTTGAAGCAGCTGAAAAAGATATTGAAGTACACGATAAAAAACAAGCAGATATAGCTTTTGATAATTTTGTAGCTGTAAGTGAAAATCAATTATTAGGTGATAAAGATAATGCAATTAATATGTGGAAAAATACTGGTCTTCAACCAATATGGGATGCAGTAACAGATGCTACAGCAGATGCAGACTTTGATATTCCAGAACAAAAACAAGTTCCAGATTATATTAAAGGAAAAAATAGAGACCATCAAAAATTATTAGATTATATTGTTAAAAAACATCCTCATATTATTTCAGCAATAGGAGCTCTTCAATTAATAGGTAAAGATAAACCTCAAGGATATGATTCTATATTAGAATCTTTGTCTAGAATTTCAGATGATTTAATTACTGATAAAGATTTTGTTTCTAAGTTTGAAAAAATTGGTATTGACGCTAGTATGTTAGAACAATCTAAAAATTCATTAACAAGTGCTTTGTTAAAAGAAGGTCAGTTTGATGTATTAAAAGATTCTGCTCAATTACAAAGCGCTATATTAAATGCAGTTAAGTCTGGTAGAAAACAAAATGAATTAAATGTATTCTTTGATGCTTTATTAAAACAAACTGCTCAAGTAGAAGGAGCTTATTATCCACCTACTGAGGAAGAAATGAGAGAACTGTTAGAACAAAATCCTGATCTAGACCCAGAAGATTTTAAATAAAATATGCCTACGCAAGAAGCAATACGAGCTTTATCAGAGCTTAGAAAAAGAAAACAACAAAATTCTATAGATCCTTTTTCTTTAGTAAATGCTTATAATTTAAATGCTCCCAATCCATTAGTAGAAAGGTTGTCTCAAGAGATAACTGGAGAGACTGATGAAGAAAGACAATCTAGGATTGAGGGAGATAAGGTAAATTTATTTCAATCAATTGGAGCTGGTTTATATGAGTTTGGAGAAACAGCTTCGTTTGGATTATTAGGATTGGCAGAAATAGGAGTTGAAAAAGCATTAGGTGAAGAGATTGAATTTCAAGAATATTTTAGAGAAGCTCAAGAAGATAGTTCATTAGCAGCTGTATTGGGAGGAATTGGTACAGGGGCTGGTTTCTTATTAGGAGCTCCAATGAAATTAACTGCTAGGGTTTTACAAAGACCTGCCACTAGAGCTTTATCTGCATTAACTAAGAGACAAACTATAGGGCAAGCATCTAAAGAATTAAATACAGCAGCTTTAAAGAAAGGTGTTGATAAAGATGTAATTAATAGTTTTACCAATGTGTTAAAAGGAACTTCATTGTCAGCTACTACAAAAGGAAAGTTAGCAGATAAAACATTTAGAGAAAGTTTTACTACAGGAATGAATACAAGTATTGCTCGTAAACTTAGAAGAGGTGAGATCACTAAAGATCAAGCAAGTGCTATTGGTAATATGTCTGAAGCGATTGCAAAGAAAGGCGTTCCTTTACAAAATTTATCTCAATATTCTAGAATTAAATATGGAAATAGCAGACTTGGTAGATTTGCTACGGAAGCTTTACATGATGCTTTTATATTCTCTGTTGCTGATGGTGTATTAGATGCCTCTTTACAATCTCAACAATTACTAAAAGGTGAACAATCTAAGTTTGATTTAGGTCAAACTGGATATGCAATTACGACTGGATTATTAGCTGGTACAGCAATTAACGCAGCTACATCTCCTTTCGGGCCTTTAGGTAAGATGATGAAATCAAGAACAGATTTTAAACAAGGACTAAGGGCTTATTTAAGTGGCAATAGATACAAGGGATTAAGCTTAGAAGAATTAAGCTCTGATATGGCAGATGTTGCAAGACATAATAAAGCAAATGGAAGAAGCACAGATATTGGTTATAAGGTTGATGGCGAAGATAAAGGATTTGATTTGTTATCTAAAGATGATTTAAGTCAAGTTGGAAATGCTAGATATGTAGCAGGTAGATTAAGAGAAGACTTAGGGGATGGAGCAGAGAAAAAGGCTATGGATTGGCTGATGGCTGAAAAGAAATATTATGGTAAGCAAATAATGAATGAAGCTACTAGGGAAGGATTTGATAATTACAGATTGTTATTTCCTAGAATGATGGTTGCTGGAGCAGTAATGTCTGGAGTGCAAGGTGTACAAGCATATGCAACTGGAAATGAACTAAGAGTTGAAGATTATATTTCTAGTATGTTAATAGGTGCTTGGACACAAAGAAGAGGTAACTTTGCAAGAAGTGTTGATTTAGGTACAAATATAAATAAATTAAGACAAACATTAGATCATTTAGGAATTGAATCAGACCAGACATTTTATGCATCAACATTTTCTAGAGGCAATAATCGTTTTGGAGTTGGGCTTGCAAGAGATAATGAAGAGTTAAATGCTTTATTAAGAGAAGAAAGAATTGTAAGTGATGATGATGAATCTATCACAAGTGAACCATTACCAGAAGGCGAAAGATCATTTCTAGATCTAGAATCTGGATTTCCAAATGATCCTCATGATGGTAAGATGAATATTGTTTACCAATTAATGAGTGAAGATTTTAAATATACAAAAGATTTAACTCAAATATCTGAAAGACAAGCAAAAGAAATTATTAATCTTTTAGATAGACAAGGTTTTAAAACGGCTGATGATTTTAATAAAGCATTCGAAGAAAGAGTTTCAGAAGCTACGTTAGGCATGCAAGATAATATTGCAAATGTTTTACACAACATAAGAAAAGCAAATTTTGATGAGATTTCAATATCTGTTGATAAAGATAAAAATATTGTTGTTCCTAATTCAATAGATATAAATAAATCTTTAAAGAAAAGAGCAAGAGATGGTGAATATAAAGATTGGTTAGATGGTAAGGAAGGTCAAGAAGCTGTTGAAGAATTAAATAAAATGGGTAGAAGTTATCAGGCTGTTACAGAATTTTTAAATGGATTAGATAAACTTTCTTATAATGTTCAAGATACAAATCAAATACAATCTTCTGATACTTTAAAAGATTTTTATAATATAATAAGAGATGCTGAAAAAGGAATAGATGATGTTAGTGATGTCCAAGATGGTAGAAAAGAATTTAGATTTACAGATACAGAAAGTTATGTTCTTCCTGTTATTCAGAACTATGGAAAGCAAGTAACAAAAAATATAATTAGCACATTGTCTAGAGATAATTTAGGTAAAACTAATTTAATGGCTTTGCTTCAACAAAATGGAATCATTAATCAAAAGTTTCAAATCATAGATGACATCTCAAAAATACCATCTGATTATGTAGATAAAGTAAAAGATTTAGGTAGGGTGCATAATGTATTAAGAGCTTTAGGTGAGTTTGAAGTAACAGATAAGGTAGATGTAAAAGAAGTTCCAGAAGATAGAATTAAAGCATTGAAGTTTGGATTAAAAGATGCTGGTCTTGATCTTGATATGTTTAATAAACCAAAAACAAGGTTCTTATATCAAATGGTTCTTAATGATATTAACAGAACTAGACTTGATAATTCTGTTGTAGACCCTGGCGATATTGATTTCATTGTGCAAGTTTCTGGTAATGCTATTCTTAGTGAGCCGGGGTTACTAACAGATCAAGGAGTAAGGGGATTTACATTAAAGAAAGTAGATATACCTAGTAATAGAGAATTAGAACGTAAGTATAATGCTAAGTTAGACCAATTAAATGAAGATACTAAAGGATTGGTGGATGTAATAGATAAAAGAGTTGTGTTAAATGAGCCTCAAGGTATTGACTTAGAAACTACAATTGATGCTGTATATGCTGGTACTGATAAGACTAAACAAAATCTTTTATTAAATAATTTATTTGAAGTATTAACTCTTTCTAAAGTAGATATGACAAAGAATCGAATGATTTCACATATGGAAACTATTGGAAGTTCTGCTCAAACTGAAATAATGATAATGTTAAAGAGGCAGGGTATTATTAAAAGAAATGCAGATGGAGATTTTGAATTAAATAAAAAGTTTACGTTAGAAAAAATAATGGATGAGGTTGAAGGCCCTAAGAACCAAGAAGAATTAGCTGAAAAAATGCAAGAAATAAAAGATGTTTTAGAAAAAAGAGGGTATACATCTAAGCATATAGAAGATGAAATAAAAGAAAGACAGAAGATAGAAAGAAGATATGTCTCTGATGCTAGTGATGTTGTAAAAAATCCATCAATTGGTATAGATCAATTCTTTAATAAATATAAATTTAAAGTAGAAATAATAGATGGGGCTTCTGATTATAATGATTATAGTTCTCAAACATCTGAATGGAAAAGTAATTTCTTTAATAACCAAAGATATTTGTTAGATGAGTTTGGAAATTTAAGTCAACAATCAATTAATAGAATTAAAAATGATATTGTATTAGGAAATACAGAATTTAAGAATTTGTCTGCTGACAAGCAAGAATCTGTGTTGGGTGATATTGTTCAAGTTGTAAGGGGATTAGTAAATAGAAAAATAGTTAGAAGGATGTCTATAAGAAATGGTGATATATCTTTTGACCCTGCTATTGATAGAGAGATAATGCAAAGTAATCCTGTCTTTGATTATTTAGATAAATTGGGTATGGACTATGCTATATTTGATAACAATGTTGTTTATACAGATTTTGGTGATTATGTAACTGATAAGACTTATAATATATTAAGCACTGAGGGATTGGGTGATAAAGAAATAGAGAGCATTGAAAGAATAAGGGCAAGGGTAACTAATCAATTAAGAAATAGGTCGCTTAATCAAAATATAAGTTCTTTTATTGATGGAGATGGAATTGTTTCTGATGACGCAGGTATTGTTAAGTTAGATATTTACGATGGTATGGATAGTATAGTGATTGATAAAATTGGTATGGAAAATATAGTAGATGATTTTAAAAGATTTTATGATGATCATTATGATAAAATAGATAACGAGAAAACTAAAAAAGTATTAAAAAAGATTAGAGATAATTTTGATGAAGTTGAAAGCAGATATGATTATAATGAAGTTGAGATTGAATCAGCTGCTAGATTTTTAGTGTTAGAAGTTGCTTTGAAAAGTGATAGTAATGAGAAGTTTTATAAAGTAATGTCTGAAACCAACCCTGTTGAAGTAGAAAAATATTTAAAAAGAATAAAGTTAGTAACTACAAAAAACTTTATTAGACCAGATAATAATTATTATAAAGCATTACTGCAAGCTAGAGTCGGGTTAAAAGTTTCAAGGGGAAAAGATAAGCCATCCCAATTATTAAAAAGAAGATTGAAAATAGGTAAGCATAGAGTTGCGATATGGAATGATAGCACTGAGAACATGACTCAAATTATAAATGATTTAAGAGATGATTTTCCTGATATACCTGAACTAGCAAATTATAGTCTTAAAAATATAATGGGAGATGCTCATGCAAAGGTATCTGGTTTTGATAGCATAGCTTTTATTCCTAAAGATGGCATGATGGAATATCATACTCTTATGGGACATGATCCTAATTCTAAAAATCCTATTAAGCCTATTATATCATCTCAAGGTGATGGGAAAGCATTGCTGTATGGTAAAACATTATTTGTTCATAGTCCCTCATTAGAAAATTTCTTTAAAAATAACAAAGTAGATATTTTACTTACAAAATCTGGAGCAAAAGTTTATGATAGCAAGTTTGATGAGGATGGTAATGATATATCTTTAATAGAAAATACAAGATGGGATGAATTAGATTATCATACAATTGATGATAGAGTAAATCAAATTAGAAATATAGATTTAGATGGTATAGGATTTAGACCAGAGAAAGATTCTGATTTATTGTCAGCAAGTGAGTCTGATGCTGATTATAATTATATGAATAGAGTAGAACATAGAGATGCTTTTAGAGAATTAGTAGATGAATTAACTGCTAATCTTAATCAGATGGAATCTATTATGGCAGATCCATATAAGATGAACTCTTTTATGAGAGAACAGTTAGATAATAATAATATACCACAAGATTCTGAAGATGGAGCATTAAAAAATCTAGGTAATTTAGTTTATTATTTACAATTAAATGATGCAGCTAACCCATATGATTATAGTTCTAATCAAGTTCAAAAGTATTTATCAAAAGTTTATATTGATAATGTGTTTAGTAAAAGAAGAGCAAATACAAATAGAGTTTATTCTGAGTCTGATGCTGATTTAGCAACTGATTCATTTAGATATGGAGGTCAAGCATATTTAATTCAAACAGCTACTGGTTATCAAGGTGCTGGTAGGATGACAAGATTACTTCCTACATTATTTGATAGAGATAATAATATGATTCTTAGAGGTCAAATAAATTTACCTCATGCAGAAAGAAGCACAAGTATTTCTAGCTTACCTAATAATAAAAATATTAGAGTAGTTGCTAATGAAAGAATATTAACATTAGAAGAATTAAAAAATGAACTTAAAAGTAGAATAGAAGATGAAGATGATGATTTAACTGTAGAAGGTAATGATATAAAAGTATTAGATAACTTTTTTGATGAAGCATATAAAGATGCTACAATTGAAAGTATGCATGATATGTTAAGTGCATTTTCAGAAGCATCAGATACTAGATATGAATTAGGTATTATTTCAAGAAGGAATCCTAGAACAAGACCTAATGATATTACATTGCTTGGATTAAAGGGATTCTTAGATAAAGATAGTGGATTAGGTGTTGAGATTAATAGTTTTGATATTGCTAATGTATATGAAGGTGATTATGATGCAGATAAAGTAGATTACTTTTTTGCTCATAGTGATTATATGTTTGATTATATTAAACGTAATCAAGCATTTTTTGTTCAAGGCATTGATCCAGAGGGATTCCAAGAAGATCCAACTTTTACATTTCAATTGGGTGGAACAGCTCAAAGAGATGCTATGTTATCTAAAATGGGTAATTCTATTGCTTTTAAAAGAGGTATAGGTATTGTTCAAAAAACGCCTAGAAAACTTAATTATGTACAAAATGTATCGAATAAAGATCATTTGTTATTTGATAATGATAATCAAAAGAAACAAATATTAGATGGTAGGTGGAGCGATACGATAAGAGAGAATAAAATAACTGGAGAACTTGAAGGCCCTAGTAAGTTATTTCAAAATAAGGATGGTGAATTTGTTACAATAGATACTGAATCGTTAGCATTTTATCAAAGAGCCGCTGTTGAAGTTCAATATATTATGGATGGAGCAAACAATCTTAATAAGAAGATTGCAAATAATATATATGATTGGGTTGATAAATTTTTATTTCCAGATAAAGCAGATTCTATATCTCCAAGTACTGCAAAGTCTGAAGACTTAAAAGAGATATTAGCAAATGGAAGAAATGCTGATGGTAAAAGAGTTAGGATATTTGAAAAATATAAACTTAACGAAGAAACAAATAAATATGAGCCTGTTAATTTAAACGGAGCTGACAAACTTGTTGTTAAAGAATTATTAAATCAACAGAATAAATTGCTTAATGCTTTTGGTGATGATACATATGTAGCAGGAGAAAAAAGAAAGACAAGTTTTTATGATTTAGCTATGGGTAGTAAAGTTTTTAGAGAGTTTCATAAAGATATATATAAATCAATGGCAAGGCAATTATATTATAAGAAAAGAAATTTGGATAAATCAGATAGAGATTATTTAGAAGATTTACTAAGTGTAAAAAATAAATCTTTTGATACTATTAAAGATAATATGCGAGGTGTATACGATGGTGATTCTGGTAATTATTTAGATAGAATTGCTGTAGATGTTGCTAAAAGAGATTTATTAAATAATAAAAAAGAATATCATTTAGATACTGAAACTTATTCAGAAATAGAAAATTGGTTTGAAGACCTTGTTTCTAGGCCCACCAGAATTGAAAGAACTGATGATGAAAAAGTTGAGTCAAGTCTAAAAGTTGATGATATGCCTATAGAAGATAGAGAATCTTTTGTTTCAAGTTTAGATGAACTATCAAAAGGAATTGTTGATGATACAAAGAAATTTAATATGGTTGTGGGAACTATTAAAAGATTAGAATCTAAGAAAAAATGGATACGAAGTAGTAAATATGCATCTAATTGGAAGAAGAAAAAAATAAGTAATATAGATTGGGTTGTAAATAAATTACAAAAACAATTGCAAACACAACATGGTGTTGCAAAGAAAAAACTTCATCCTTCAAAATTAAAATACAAAAGATATATAAGTGTTGAAGATAGTGATATAAAAAATAGTGTTATACATGCCAATACAATGAATGCTTTTTTAAGAAATAATATGGGCATGAGATATGATAGTTGGTGGGAAACATTAAGTGATACAGCTAAAGAAGATTTAAAATCATTAACAGATCTTAATAAGCAAACGTATGGTAAGGGAACATTGTTAGATGAGTTACTTCCATATAAGGGAAGATCAATTGTAAAAGATAAAAAAATGTTAAAGTTTATTGAAGAACATAGTACATCTTTAAATAATCTTTTTGAATTGAAACAAAGATATTTATTAAATATGATTCAAAAGCATAAGATTAATTTTTTATATGCATATATGGAACCAAGAAGAAATAGAGATGATATTGGTGTATTTAATAATAGACCTGTTGCTATACCATATAAAGATAGTGGAGCTAAATTTAGAGAAGGAATTAGATTATTGTCTGCGATTGCAAATGGTAGTGATAAAATAGCAAGCGATGTTCTTTCTGACCAACAAACTAAAGATATGGCTGAGTTTGTACTTAAAGGAATGATAGAATCTAATGAGCATTATAGAAGATTTTTTGATAAAGATATATCATTAATGGATTTAAATAATTCTAATATGGAAACATTTGGGTTAATGCCTTTTGATAAAAAGACAAGACTAAGATTAAATCAAGATGGTGAAGACTTCAGTTGGCTCTCTGAAATGTTACCTTCAAATCCATTGTCAACTATAAATAAGTCTGTTATAAGAATGTATTCAGAGCATGTTGATATGTTACCAAATAAAAATAAAGGTGATTATGAAGATTTTATGAGAAGATTAAATGACTTAGAAGAATTTTCAGCAAGAAAAGATTATGTCAATCCTGTTAAGTATATGAATTTAAGACTATCATTAGATCAAGATTTTTTGGAAATTATTAAGAAAGATATATATAATGTCGCAGGGGATAGTGGATTACCTGAAAGTTTAGTTAATAATCCTATGCTTAGTCATATAAAATTCTTAGAGTTTAAACCGAAGCAAGTTAAATCATCTGCTAAAATTGGAGGTATGTTAAGAACTGTTAGTAAAATGCATCAAGACTTAATGACATCTGCTAGACAAAATCCAATGAGGGATAGTGGATATGAAACATATAAAATGATGGGCAAGTATTTACAATGTTAGAAAATGAGTATTTACAATGCAAGTAAGCTGTGATGGATTAAGAAATAAAAAAGCAATTAGACTTTGGGAAGCTATTGGTAAGTGGGCTGACAGTGATATAGTTAATCGAAATATACAATCTCCCTATCAAGCTGCTATGTCTATGTTTGAATCACGATTTCATATGCCTATGGAATACGCAGCTTTATTAAGTGCTGAGCAAGGTGGAGCATTTCTTACTTCTGGTAATATTAATATGTTTGTAAAAGACTTATATGCATACTCTAAAAGAGTAGATAGTGGAAAATTTAGTGAGTTTGAAGTTGCTGAAGGATTTATGACTGGAACTGTATTGGGTAAAAGAGACCCTATATTAGCAGAAAGTATAAAAGAATTGAGAAGAGTTGTTGATAATGATAAGAAAAGAAGTAATGAATTAAATCGAGATTTTAAAAATGTAGTAGATAAACTAAGGTCTTCTGGTGGGGTATCAGGTGCTTTCAGTAATGTAAAAGTTAATTCAGCTTTGAGAACTCATAGAAAATTAGAGTTAGAACATATAAAAGCATTAGATAGTGGTAATGAAGAAGATATTGCTATAGCTTATGAAAATTTAAAAGACTTTGAAAGTAAAGGCACTATTAAAACATTTGTTGATTTTATTAAAGTAGTTGAAGAAAGAATGCCAGAAGCTATATTAGCAAAATATAATGCAGAAAAAGTTATTGCTGATAGAGATATATCAAAATTAAATAAAAAAGAAAAAAGAAGAACATATAAAGCTCGTGAAAATATAAAAGCATATGATAATGGTGATAAGTTAGTAAGATTGACTGATGACGAGTCTGTTAAATATTTTAGAGAAGCAGGTATATCAGAAGATGTAATGGGAGCTTTAAAAGATTATAATAATTTAATGTCTGATGCTTATAAAATATTAAGAGACGGGATAGATGAAAAAATAAATATACATATTAAACAAATAGAAAATAGAAAAGGATTTGGGTTAACTGTAGAAAATTTAAATAAGTTAAAAGAATCTATGCGTTCTGAGTTAATGCCTAAGTATAAAGAAGATGGATACTTTCCTCATTTTACAAAAGAATTAAATGCTAAAATGATGGATAGTATGATGAGGCATTTTGATGAATTAGATAATGCTATTATAGATATGAAACATGATAGTAAAAGTATTAATGAAATTATAAATGATATTCAGGTAGCAATACCTAATTATGCAAAGGCTAGAACAAGAGGAGATAATTATGATTATAGTAAAAACTTTATTGATGTTGTTAATACATATATAAATGATATTAATAAGTTTAATACTCAAGTATTTGTAAAAAGTTCTTTAATAAAATCTCTTTCTAAAGCTAGAAAATCTTATGACCAAGAGTCTGAATATTCTAAAAAGATAGTAGATATAATAGATAGTCTTTATGGGTCTGTTAATGGTCAGATAAAAGATTCAGGATCAATGCATGAAATTAAAAAAGCATTGTTATCTTATCAGTTTACAAATAAACTAGGATTTAGTGTAAGGTCTGCGGCTAGAAATGCTACTCAGTATTTGATGAATTATGTTACGTTTGGATATACAGCAGTGAGAGAGGCTCGTAAGTATTTAAAAGATAATCAAGCAACAGAAGTTTTTGGTGGAGATTTAGATGAGTTTTTAAAGAGAGAAAATTTATTCATGGAAACATCAGAAGCTTTAATTGAATCTGGAGTTAAGGCCGATATATCAGCTCCATATAAGTTAAGACGAATGGATGAAGATGGTAATATAATATATGCTGATGAACAAGATATTGTTTATAAAGGGGTAAAGATATTTTCATCTGGGATGGGTAGGCTTGCTAAGTGGAGTTCTATTATGCATAGAAAAGTTGAAAATGCTAATAGAAAACTAACCGCTGAAATAGCTTTTGCTCAGATACAAAAAACAATGGATGAAAGTGTTAGGTTTCAAGAATATATTAAACAGAAATCAGAACAATCTCAAAAAACTGATAAGCCTAGGTCGGTAAGACAATTAAAAAGAGAAATTGCTAAAAACTATGCCAAGAATATGGTCATATTAAATCATTTTGATTATGAATCATATGCTAAAGCAAGACATATGAGGGAAGGCATTGGTCAATTTATGTTTCAGTTTCAACATTATGGCATGGAATTTCTTGAAAGAAATTATTCTATATATAAAGAAGCTAAAGGAGACCTTGCTGTTTTAGGTGATGATAAGTTTTCAAATTGGGTAAAAGATGCTAGGGGCGTTCATAAAATGATGAATGTTGCTACTGCATATTTAATGGCACCAGCATTAATAAGTTATATATCTGGATACAATCAAACATTAATAGAACACACTGGTAAAGAATTGTTAGATGATTTATGGTTGTTAATGACTAGCGATTTTGATGATCCAGAAGCTATTGAAAAATTAAATAGAGAATTTTATGGTAAGGGTATTATTGGTTCTAAGTTAGGGCCTACGTTTGGTACTATATTAGATATTGGTATTGCAACAGAATTAATTAATTCAGATAGTGAATATTTAGATAATATTCTTATTACAGCAGGTGATTTTGCTAATGATGATACAGTTGGTAGAGTTGGACAATGGGTAAGACTTGTTAATCAAATGGCTGGTAGAACATATGATAGATATATTCCTATGGCTACAAAAACTCCTTATGGATTAGGAGCAGCAGCTATGCAAGAATTAACATTATATCCTAAAAAATCTAGAGAAAAAACAATTTATAGAGATGTAATAGAATCTGAAATTAAAGATCAGTTTCCATCATATTATTTTGATAAGCTTCATAAGAAATCTAAGAGACAAAAATATTCTGGATTACCAATAGAAGTTCAAAATTCATTGTTAAGGTTGGAACAAGAAGGCAAGAAATCATAACTTGCCCTCTCATTCCTAGTCAGCAAAGGAGATTATGCTGTAATTCTTTCCTCTTTAGCAATTATTAGCATCTCTTCTAAACAACTAGTAGCGCTTTTAAAATCACCTAAAGTAGTTATTATAATATCTATGTCTCCTTTTTTAATTGCTAGTTTTAATAATTTTTCTACATTTTCTACTGTTTCAATGTAAGATTTTAAATCTTTCATATACTGGTTCGGTATCATTAAATCTCTCCTTTATTTTTAAACTTGTTAAAGACTTTTATTTTTTGTCCTAAACTCATTTTTGATATTGCTGTTGTTAAAACTCCATACATTCCTATTAGAACTGCATCTGATGTATGCAAAGTAACTTTCTTATTTAAGCGACCTTGCGCATCAATTACTGATTGAGCCACTCTTTTTATTTCTTTTTTTCTTTCTACTTTATTCTTTGGTAACTCTAATGATTTCATCCAGACTTGTGGAGCAATGAACTTAGTTTCTATCTTATTAGCTCCTAGCAATCCCTGCCAAATCCCATAGTTGACTCCAAACTTAAACGCACTGCTACGACCATCGGTTGGGAATGCGTGTACTTGTTCAATGTATGCAGTCACTTTTATATTAGAATCCCATGATAATCTATATGGTTCTAATAATTCTGCCATTTCTTGTACTGTTTGTGGACATTTATACATTTCAATTATTTGTTCTCCATTAACAAATGCTATTCCACCGCCTTTGCCCGGATCTATTCCTATTGTAATCATTGAGCGTCCCTTCTGTGTGTGTAATTATGTTTTGTTTTATATTTCTTTTTATAGGAATGATTCCTATTTATAGGTGGTTTGTATTTATCGCCTATTATTTCTCCGTTAAATATTTTTATTATTTTATCTGTTAATTCGTTACCTGTTTCATATCCAATAAATGTATTATTATATTGTGAGCATCCTTTTTTAAATGTATCATTAGGTATAAGTTTAGGTTCGCCATCTTTAACAAGATTAAACCAGTAACATATTCTTTTATGTTCATAATAGCAACCGTTACAACTTTTATTTATTTTTAATTCATGCATCATTTTTTGCCATGTCTGAGCTCATATAAAATTTACATCTGTTTCCATTAAATCCTATTTTATGAGTTCCTATTCTTCCATATCTACTTTTAGATACAATGATCTCACTTTTATATGGATCATATCTTTCACTATCAAAATTGTGTCCATAGAATACAAACATTGCTGATTCTGCTGTTTGTTCTATTACTCCACTTTCTGCATAATCACTCATTCTAGGTCTAGGATCTAATCTTTTCTCAATTTCTCTATTGAGCTGAGATACAAGTATAACACTACAATTTTCAGACTTACATATCCATTTATATTCTTGCATTATCTTTTCAATTTCAAATCGCCTACCTTCTTTTATGCTATTGACTTGTATTAACTGTATATAATCATCTATTATTACATCAGGTTTATGTTTAGAGATTTCTCTTAAAGAGTCATCTAAGTTTCTTATGTTGTCATACATTGTTAGATTTTCATATTCATTTGATAATATATCTGATACTTTATCAAATTCATTTTTATTTTTATCTGTTAATTCATTTCTTCTTATGTCAGCATATTTTAGATTTTTACTTTCCATTACTACCATTTTCTTTAACATTTCTGTATTACTCATTTCTCTATTGAAAAGCATTACATGGTATCCTTGTTTGATTAATCCTCTTATCATGTTAATTACAAGTGTAGTTTTACCATGACCGGGCCTACCACCTACTACAGTTATCTCTTTACGAGTCATTCCACCTGCAAATGCATCTAAATGTGCTAGATTAAATGGTATTAGATTAGAATCTTCTTTAACAGTGGCTTTCATTTCATTAACTAGATCAGATAATTCTCTCTGTTTAGAAGGTTGAATATTCTTTAACTCATCTATTAGTTTATTATGCTCACTAAGAATATCATTTACTTGACCATTGCTATCATAACTTGCATCAACAAGCTTAGTAGCAGACTTAGCAGTTTCTCTTTGTATATATTTCTGCCATACAATTTTAGCATAATTTTCAACATTAGCTTTAGATGGAACAAAATCAACTAACCCTGTGATAAAATAAGCAAGGGATTTATTGGTTTGTTCTTGTACTTTATCTGTTAATGTTATAAAGTCTATTTCAATTCCATCTTTATACAAAATTTTTATTGATTTCCATATATCTTTACAATCATTATTATAGAAAGCATTATCATCTCTAACCCATGCCATTCCAATTTCCTGTTCTCTGTTACCACCTTTTATCATACATCCTAACAATGCTTTCTCTGCTTCTTCTGAATGTGGTAATATTTTTAGTTCTTCACTCATTATAACTCCTTAAATATTTCTACTTGTTGTGCTGGTTTGTAATTTATTATTACATATTCTTTTCTTTCTTTTAATCTAGCTTCATCTGTTGCTCCTGTATATTTCCAATTAAGTGTTCTCACATCAAAATCTTTATATAACTCTGCAACCTCATCTCTATGGTCATAACTAATCATAAAGTTTGCGCCTCCATCATGTATCTTTTGAACAGCTTCTCTCAATCTTTTATGATCTTCCATTGAAAAACCATGTTTATAGTATGTACCTTTCTCTGTTGCTACAAAATATGGGGGATCTAAGTACCAAAAATCTCCTTTTTTTGGATTATACTTATCAACAATTTCAAAGAAATCTAAATTTTCTATTGTTGCACCTCCCAAGGCCCTTCTAGAATATGATAGTTCGTCATCCCAATCTTTGTTCATATCTTTATTCATTGAGAATGGAGTATGAATTAGTTTATTAAAACTATATCTAATGCAGTAAAAGTATTTAGCAGCTTGTAGTGGGTCGGGTATTTGTATTTTATTAGATTCATCTCTTATCTCTCTCTTGAAATTTAAGAATAATTCACGACTTTTGGGAATCCAAAATAAATTTTTAACTAATTCTTTTTTTTCTAAAAGAACACACATATATAGATTAACTATATTATTATCTTTATCGTTGAGTACGTTCCATTTTGCTTTTGGTTTTCTAAAGAACATAGATAATCCGCCAGCAAACACTTCAAAGTATCTTTCATGAGGGGAAATAAGAGGAATAAGTTTTTTACTCATTTCATACTTCCCCCCATAATAAGGTATTACTATTGGGCAATCGTACCAATCTAAGCTAGGCACTAGCTGGTTTAACCTTTGCCATTTTACAAACTTTAGAATATATCTTAGCCTCTAGTTTGTGTGTTGACTCAGACTTTCTATCCATACCATGTGTTGCTACATTGGTTGCGACATTGATTAGATCCCAAAGATTGCTTGGTTTTGCAGCTAGCAAAAGACTTGTAATATAATCTGATGCTGTTATAGGAAACATCTTTAGTATATCTACAATATGAGCATCTCGTACTTTTGTACTATGAAGTACAGGAAACTCTTGTGCCATAATTCTTTTTGTTTTTGTAATTGTTTCTTCAATCACACCATCAATATCTTTTAGTTCCATATTATATATACTATGTTTGTTACGATATTTCTCAGCAACAATACCAATTACCATTCCATTTGTACAAACAAGTCTAAATGCTCCAGCTATAATGTTTAATCCTAGTGTAGCATCATAACTATTTTGCCAAATTATTTCTGGAGTACAATAGTCATCTTTACTAATCTTTACTTTATGTCCACTAAATTCATATTTAACTATTGATCTTGCTCCACCTCCGAATGTTTCCACTTCTTTAAGTTTGCCACCTTCTTTAGATATAATATTGTCTGACTTTTCAAATACCATGCTATTATCTACAAGCTGGTAGTTATCTGTAACACAAGAAAGAATCCTTCCGTTGTCTTCTCTCATAATAAATTTATAACCTGTATCTTTAGTGTCTTCTTGTGTATAGTTTTTATTTTTAGGAAATTTTCCAATCGCAGGTATTTCTGTTACTGGAAATAATATGTCGTTTATGTTTGCTTTCATTGTTACTCCTCTACTTTTATGACTGGTGGAACTCCACCAATTCTTTTACGTTCAAGTTCTCTTATAGCATCATTATCTTTACCTATTGTTTGTATGATGCTTCTTAGATAAGCAAAACCTTTACCTTTAATATGATGGCCCGCTTGATAATATGATTCTATTCCATACTCAACAGTTCTGTCTTCAATTTCTTTTATTGCAATAAGAAATTTCCAATATGCTGTTCTATTTTGTGATGGGATTAAATCATTTATTAGTACGGCCATTTTATGTATTTTATTTCTTGTTGGTTTGCTTCTTTTTCTAAGCATTTCAGATATGTCTCTGCCCATATTATTTGATCTCTTTCGCAATTCAAATCCACAAGCAGGACATTTATTTATTTTAATAACTGAATTTTTATAGCTAGCCATCTGTATCTAGTCTCTTTTCACAGTATTGTTCTATTTTTTGTTCTGTATATTTACTTTCACTTCTTTCATCTTCAGCTTTTAATACTTCAATAACTTCTTTACTTCTAAATCCATCATCTCCAATAACTATATCAACAGCCCATTTAATTTCTTCTTTTGAATAATGTCTCTCCATTATATACTCCTTTTTTTTGGTTTTCTTGCTAAAGGCCTTCTACCTCTTTTTTCACGAACTTCACACCACCATCCATTACCAGATTTTCTAAAAAGTTCATTTCTATCTTTTATATATTGAGGATCTGTTAGGCTTTTATATGCGAATTTTGTTTTCTTAATATCCTTTCCAACACTTTCTGGAACTTCAGTTTTTTCTCTTACATCATAACTCATAATTTATTCTTCTTCGTCATATTCTGATTCATACATTGGATGTAATACTGTACCTCTCCATTCAGATTCTGCAGCTTCTTGAGATAATTTCTTATCATATTCTGCTATCTCAGCTTGAGTCTCTCTGAATCTATCTAAAGATTCTTGTTGAGATTTTAAATCTTCATCTTGATTTATTCTTTCATCTTCAAGTAAAGCATCTGTGTCTTTATCACCAGTAATAACTGGTACATTAAATTCATCAGCAGTTGTATCTTCAAAATCAAGAGCTGTTTGAGCAACTACTTTTAAATGTATTGCATTTGCTTGATCTGAAGCTCCTGCTATGGCTTCTAATGCTTCTCTATATTTATTTATTGTATACTTACTCATTACTTTCTCCTATTGTTTTTACTATTGTTTTTAATCCCCACTTATGTTCTCCTAAATAAAATGGATCATTACTTCTGTGTTTAGTACAATATATTGTTGCTGAACTTGGAGTCTTATCTAGCAGTATTGCTTCTGTATTTGACTTATGTACTTGAACAAGTTGACCTATTTCAATGTCTTCTAAATAAGAAGTACCTTTAGGAGCTTTCCAAGTTGGCTTATCTTTTAATGCTTTAGTCACAAGTTTTGCAATACGGCGCTCTACTTTTTTCCAATGATCCATTAGTTTCTCCCTTCTCAATTAAGTTATGCTTTATCTTTACTATATCTTTTCTTAATGATTCAAATACTTTAGAAAACTCCATTGAGCTTAATGATTCACTTGCTCTTTCTGCTATTACTAAAGCAATGATAAGATGTTCTATTTCTCCTATAGTGAATTTTATATTAGCATTTAATACTTTATTTTTATTCATATTCTTACTTCTTTCTTTACATATGGTGTTCTTATAGGGCTTATTCTTTTCATTATTGATTTAGGTATGTACCATTGTGTGCCTTGTCCATTGTTAGCAAGAGAACCATTGTTCATTGCTTTGCGTATTCCGATTTCTAATGATAATTGTTTTGCATGATCTTGGAATATAAATCTTTTTACTTTTTCATTTTTTGCATATGTAAGTAACCGTATATCGAATCCAAGTTCTTTATCTTTCCACATGACAGCACTATGAAATGAGAAATCTCTTATTATAGTATCGCCAACATGCTTTCCTATAAAAGTTTTTCTATCATTTATATATGTATATATGGCTTTGTTTTTTGACATTTGAAACTCCTTAAATATTGAGGGCGGCTTAACCGAGGTAGTAGAAGGAGAGAGAAAGGGAGAGTCCCAAAAAAAGTCGTATACCGCCCTCTCTATAACTTACTACTATTAAATTCAAAATAAAAGAGGCAGTTAAAATATTATAACTAATTAGTGCCAACCAATTCAGTCCACATACTTCTATTAAACAACACCACGATGTTGTTATAAGAATTAGAAAGGAATAATATAATAACTACCTCTTTATCATTCATTTAGAACGGCACTTCGTCTTTTATCTCTGATGGGGTAATGGCTTTTCCGCCTTCCCAAGCTTTGACAGTTTTGACTTTAAAAGTGGATCTCTTTTCTTGTTCATGAGGAGGTAGATGTTTAGTAGCAGCTGTTACATATTGTTCTCTTTTGAGACTAACATAAACAGGTTTGCCAACTACATCATCTTCTTCAATAAGAACAAGTTTCTTGACCTCTTTGCCGTCTACTTTATCGGTATCACATTTAATTCCCAGACCATCTAATAAATCAAAGTATCTGGAATTTTTACTACCAGACTCTGAGTTAAGAAAGACAAAGAAACCATTATCTTTATATGTTCTACCTTTAAGATGAGAGCATCTAACAGAAGAAGGACTTCCATCACCATCTAATATATGGATTCTTTCACCATCTTCGTCTGTACAATAATCATATCCATCCATCTCAAATACTTCTTGATAGCAATCAGATACTTCTGGTGCCATAAGGTATTCCATATTTACAATGATAGCTTCACCAGCTCTGGTATTTACACCTTCTTTGACAGTCAGCTTAGATACATGAGCAGGGTATTCACCCTCTTCTACTGGTCTCCATTGTTCTGATGGGTTAAAAATTGCATCTAATTTCTTAGGCATTTCGACTCCTTATTGTTTTTTTATTGTTGCGTGTTTGTTTACTAACTTTTCATATTCTGCAAGAAATTTAACACCTTCTTTTAAAAGAGTGGTTCCTTTACCACCTCTCATATAAAGCATTGGAGTAACTTCTTTGCCTTCTTTTGTTTTAAAGACGTGCGTTGGTTTAGACTTACGCTTGCTTATACCACCAGATTTCTCTAGCGATTTAGTAGCTGCTGCTGACAGTACGCCTTTCTTTTTTAGGGCTTCTATGTTGCTTTGTTTTTGCATTATTGTCCTCTTTTTCTTTCTGTTATTGTGAATGTATGGAATGATGGATTAACTGTTATTTGCCTATCTGTAGACGTTTTAAATACCATCATTGGCTTACCATTTAATGGTTTTGTGCCAAGATATTTAACTCTAACCCATTCTGTTCCGTTGCTTAGACCAACTGTATAAAGTTCATCTTTTATTAACAACTCATCATTGTTGGTATTTGTTTTTACTGCAATCATACTGACTCCTCCTCTTTATTTAATTTTTTATGTTCTTCTACTAATCCTTCTAATTTTTCATATGAAGAATTATAATTACCAGTATTAATAGATTGATCATCTATAAGTAGTCTAATTGATTCCATTTTTGCTTCGCTTATTTCACTAGCTAAAACAAGAATATCACTCTTTTGCATATCACTTAGTTCTATGTCATCTACTTGATTACGATAGACATCATCAGCAATATTCATATACATATTAAATGCTTTCTTTATAGCATCTGTATTAGCTGCTTTAACATCGTTACCAATATCTACAAATGTGTCTGTTCCTCTTTGTTTTTGTAAACGATGACCTGCTGGTACATCTCCTTCTCTCCATATACCTTCATCATACCATTTTAGTCTACCATGTACAAGAAATGATTCACTACCAAGAGCTTCTGTTTTAATTATTTTCCAACTCCAACCTGGATATTCTTTATCTGCAATCTCTCTCATGTAAGAATACTCTACATATTCCATACCCATCTTTTTCTTAATATATGGTTTAGGTGTTTTTATATTTGATACTTTTTTATGTTTCTCAGTTATCATTTGTCTTATACTGTTAATTACTTGTGTTGAGTCTGATTCTGTTATTATTTGTGTGTTGTCTGACATTATTGTTCTCCTATTTTTTATTTTTTAATTTACTTGGACATATTGTCTCATATGGACAATAACTACACTCCCAATCTTCAAATGGTACACCAAATTGAAAACCGGGCTTTAATTCTTTTTCAAAGTTTTCTGGGCCTATATTAATATCTATTTCATTTAATTCTTCCCAATAAGTTTGTGCTTTGTCAATCCACTCATCTGCATAAACTTTTACTTCTCTCATCATGCTTGTGTTTTTATTATAAAAAGCTAAAAACATATTAATAATATCTATTGGTTTTTCTTCTTGAACTCCAATAGCGTAAGTTGCTAACTGCATTCTATATTTATCATATTCAAATAGAGGTTGTCTATTTTTCTTTATGCCAAACATTGTTGACCATTTATAAGCAGCTGTTGTTTTTAAATCATAAACTTCATATATGTTATTTTTTTCTGATTCAATATATTCACCAGCATCTAGTGTTCCAGTTACATTAAGATGTTTAATATTTATTTTATATTCAGTATATATTGTACCTTTATTTTTTTTCATCTTTATGTGATACAAAAGAGCTTTTTCAAAATCTTTATGTATTAATGTACCAACTCTTAATATTTTTAAAGACTTCTCATCTAGTTCTTCTTGTGGAAATTCGTACAGTCTGTACATTTGTTTTCTAAAACAACTACCAGCAGAAGATGCATGAAACTTACCATCATTTCTTTCTTCAGCATTTTCATCGTTTTTATATTTTAAATAATCTATGTATATAGAATGTATATCCATAATGACTCTCCAATCCTCTAAATTTAATAATAATTATACTTACAGTCAATACTAATTTGCAGAATAGAGCCTGAAAAGAAAGGAAACAGGCCCTAATCTGCTATGATGACCTCATCGCGGAGACCAAATTATGATGCTGCCAATCCCCAAAAGTAAAATGCTTTTATATTTCTTTTACCTTTGTATCCTTCTTCTTCTTTAACTTTTTTAAGAACTGTTCCTTTAAATTCAATACAATTCCATTTAGCAAATTTAGTATCATATAGTTTATCCTCATAAAATTTCCAGAATTTCTTAGTACCATATCTAGGATGATCAGTTATCATTCTAAATCCATGTGATGTAGATATAGTGCCATTATATCCACTATGTCCATGTTCGTGTTGAGCTTCTCTTACAGCTTCTGCATATGCTTGACTAGCATCCCTATATCTACCAACTTTTACAATATTACTTTCATGTGCTCCCATGTTTTACTCCTTTATTATTTGAAATTTTAGTGAGGGCTGAACTCTTCAAAGAAACAGCCCCCACCGTATCTTCATCACATACAACGGCTATACCAATTATATTAATAGCATCAGTCTAGACTTTGGTCTGCTTGTATGCTACGGTTGAAGACAAATATAGTCGAACACACTGTTTTTATAATAAGCATACATAGTATTATCCGTTTAGATTTTTAACTATAAATTGTATCTTATTACCTGCTCATTCGACTACAAATAGACAATCACAAACCCTAAACAGAGGTGTTATCCTCGTACGGCTGACCGAAGCTTGTTAATTATGACCTTGCCTAATAATAGGCTCTGGATAGTTACAATAGCAGTGATTAAGGTTCCTGTACTCGTAATATCTTACGATGTGGTTTCCAATGTGCCATACAGCTGTCACCAGTAGCCTAAATTAATATTTGCCCTGTTTGGCTTCATGGTACAGGGCAAACCATGTCGAGAATACGCTCACTCCGCGCTGCATTATTTAAAAGAGACCTATGGTTAACCTATAGCGCTTATTGCGTTTCTCCGTATACTTCCTCTTTTAAAAATGTAATGTAATCTGATACATAATGATGTGGTTGTTCAATAATCTTAATAATATCTTCAGCATCATCAAATTTTTCTCTCACTCTGTATTTAATAAAGTTAATAAAATCATCATCAGTAGTAATTTTTGGTAATCCTTCCATTATTTTTTTTCCTAATTTGTATTCACTAGTTTCTTTAACATTTTTTGTCAAGCGTTTTATTTCTTTTATATTGAGCATTATTCTTCTACCTCTGTTTCTTTAAATACATTTCTCTCTTCTTTTGTTAATCCTAATACCCATTTAAGGCATTCTACCCATCCTTTATTTCTATCATTATCAGTTTGTGTCCAACTTGAATCATTTAAATCATCTGATAGAATATCAATAAGGCATATTAGTATTTCATCTTTAGATCTTACTTTCATCTTTTTTCCTTTCATATTTTTTTTTAAATGCATTTTTTCTAAAATTAAGATAATCTTCTGATAATTTTTTATCTATAAGAAACTCATTTATGCTTTTATCTTTGTATTCTATTATATAATCAAGATATTTATTGCGTTCTTTAAATATTTTTATCTTACTTTTTAATTTATTAATCTTATTTTCTAATTTTTTTATATATATTATATGTCTTCTTTCAGATTCTGGTACCATTAAAAAATCAAAATCCCAATCGTTTGAAGATTGATAATCTGTAATTTTTTCTTTTCTAAATTCTTCTAATTTATCTTTTAATATTATTATACCAATTAAATTATTACCTCTACTATATCCCATTGCTAACATACATAAATGTTTTTTATTTTTTACATCATATACATAACAATCTTGTATATTCCCATATTTTACACTATCTACTGTTCCATCTATTAATGTAGGCATATCATAATAACATAATTGTTCTAATTCTCCCATCATATAAACATGGATAAATTTTCTATCTTTAGTTTCCCATTTAGGAGTTCCATTTAATTTCTTTTTTAAATCATCAAGTCTTTTTTGTTCGTTATCATCTCCCCAGACATTTTCACAAGTAAATATTGGTATTTTCATTTTTTTTCCTTTAAAAATTATAGGGCTGCCTGTTCACAAGGAGGATTATTTGTGATTACATGACGTATGTGGATGACAGCCCTAATTATTATATAATTGACATTGGATATGCTGTTAAAGGCCCTGTGTCTTCATCTTCCCAATTATGAATGGTAAATGTAACAGGACAATGATCTTGTACATACATAATATCATTAAAATCAATCATTTTCCAATATCCATATTGTAATGTTCTTCCTCCAGAACCATCTTTAAACCGTATTTCTTTTTTATCGTATCCTTGCATCACTAAAAGTAATTTTATTTTATTTTCTATTGGGTTGTTTAATTCCATGTTGACTATCCTCACTTGTTATTTTAATTCTGCCATTAGTTATATTAACAACAGTATTTTTATTATGCATCTCAACACTGACAATTTTATCAGGTATCTTCTCTTCAAGTTCTTTTAATGTTAACATTGTTCCTCCTTTTTCTTTTTTCACTGTTATTTAAGTATTTTTTAGTATATCTATGATATGTATAAGACGCATTAAAATATATATAATAACCATCTATCTCAACAAAATCTGGATCGTTGTTCCAATTTATACCGCTTGGCACTTCAATTTTAAATTCTCTATCATTGAGATCTTTTACCATTTCACAAGAATATCCATAAATTTCTGAACCATGTTTTTCTTTAGCATATTTACACAATAAAGAAAGTAAATCATATGTAATACCATCATTATCAAAATTTTTTTCAATATCTATTTTAATTGGCATAATTCCAGATATTTCATAATCACAAGAAAAATGAGAAGATTTTTTTATACTCAATTTATGTATTGTACCTTCTTCAGTTTTTTCTTCAAAGTTTAATAATTGATTTAATGTTAGCATTAGTTATTCCCTCTTGTTAAAAGTATTTTAAAGTTCTCATCCAATACTTTACACCTTCTTCAGTATAATAATATCGAATGTTTTCCCATTCATAATGTAGCTGACAATACACAGTCATACTATCTGTATCTGGTAACCTGTCATACTTGTGTTTATCATCAAATCTATCAACAACTACATATGTTTTGCTATCATCTTTACAAGCTGTAAAACATATCACTACTAATAATATATATTTCATCGTTGCCTCTGTAACTCTTTAGCAATTTTATTTATAGCCATTCTATATGTTTTGGCTCTTACAGTTAACACTCTGTTATAATGATGGATTACCCATTCATCTTTATTTTGCATTATAATTGTATTCATTGTTATTCCTCCATGTTTATTATTTTTTCATTTGAGGATGCATTACACACCCTCGTTAGGTCTACTTCAACCACCTTTGAACAACAATTCTAGAAAGTATATCAAGACGCTCTATAACAAGCGCAATAACATACTCCCAGAACCCTTGAGGGGTAGGAATAGACTCAACTTTAAAACGTATCTTCATACGAACCTCCAGTTGATTAGAAAAGTTAATAGGCAGAATAAGGTAGTATCCACTCCTTGCTCATGTGTGACTACTGGATTATATATCAATGTTTTACCATGAATACCAATAGAATCTCATAAGTACTGCCTAATTACTGCGGAGAATGAGACTAGACACAAGAAACATATAAGTCTCTTGCGATACTAGACGCCTAGCAAGCTTGATCAGAACTCAAGTCAGCATCCTCCGACTATTGTAGTCATAAAAACCTGTATGTTATTCACTATCACAGGTAAGATAGTCAGCTTACTTTATAGGAAGCAATAATCTCAATTGCTCTGTCCAACGCTTCAGCCATAATCTCCTTGTTCTCTACAGTACCACGCACATGATCAAACCGTGTTTTGGTATGTTTATCAAGGACTAATTCTTTGATTCTCTTGAGACACTTTATCACTTCTTCATCATACATAATATAATCAGACATTATCATACCTCTCAAATCTTTTAGACATTAAACATTTACTCCATATCTTTTTGTCTTGATACAACCCAGCGCCATCTATCTCATAAACAGAGACTTCAACACATGGATGACTAAGACATAATTCTATGCATATCATATATTTTTTAGTATATAAACTTTTTTGATATATGTTTAGACCTGCTATAGTATATTTATCGAAATACATGATTTCCCCTTGTTTAATTTTAGTAGCGGGGGTAAGAATCGAACTTACCAGAGTTGGGATATGAGCCCAACATTGCAACCAGCATTCCCCGCGATCATTAATTGTAGTAACAATGAAAATGGCGTTGCACTTGCACTCAGATCTTATGCGGCAGTCTATGTCAACTCACTCAAGTTAAGTAATCCCTCACTGCTCATACCACACTCTGTCTAACCATCAGTAATTATTTAATGTGGCTACAAAACCATCAGGTCGCGTGTCTATAAATATCTTCATATTTATGTCCCTACAGACGAACTAAATCTCTGCCATGCGGATGTTATTCATTGTTACTATTAATAGTAGTGCTTTATGTCTTATCCACTGAACTAAGTCAGATGGGGACACCTATGGAGTCGCACCTGCAGGTTGCACATTACTCACACTACTAAATTGATGATAGTCTAAGCACTCCTATTTGTTCAGAGTGGATTATTAGTTCTTGTCCGCCAGAATCACTAGCAATTAAGAGATGATCAGATTTATGTTTCCATAAATTTGTGGCTCTCCAAAGCCTCAAAGACTATCAAATCTTAGGGTTATGAGAGTGAGACTAACAACTAATAGAATGCTCTACCGAAGGCTGGTAATCCAAACCTTGCTACATAAGTATAATACTTTCACGACTGTAGTACCGCTCACAACCCAAATCTGTTTAGTTAAAAAGAACTTATTTACATTTTTTGATTAAATGTGGTTCATCACTATACCAGAAACAAACTGTACTACAATACTTAGGAACATTATAATATCTATTGACATAAAATGTTTTTTCGCATGTTTTGCAGTTTTGTTCGTTTGTGTAAGTGTATTCATCATGTGTATAAGAGATTGTTGATGTAGTTCTATCTAATAACATGTTGTTCTCCTTTTGAAGTTTCTGCCCAAGTTACACAAAAATCTTGTATAATAAGAGAAAATAACACTCTCGACACACTCAGGCACTCTCCGACAATGTTAATAAATAAGTCATAAGTAATAATAAAGAGGGCTCGTGGCAGCTCTAAGGCTGCCATCATCCCCGGTGAGTCTATCTCAATAGAGACATTTACTCCCTTTAGATCAGATACCTATTCGGGTTTCAAAGTTAATGGCTGAACTTCTTCTTCCTCTGCTATCAAGGATTCAAACTGATAAGCTATACATCGCTTATTAATTGCTTGAATCTTAGAATTGAGAGTCCTCTGAAGATCATTCATACTTTCAGAATATCCGCCGAATACCATGTTTCTTTCACCCTTATACTTAGCTACCTTAAACTTAGGCGCAAACGAGCGCTCAAGATCAATCACCTGGTTCATAAAGAACTGTCTAGTGATAGGTGGCAAGGGAGCATCAACATCAGCCTTATTAGGCTTAGTATCATTGCTATTCCAAGTCATTCATATTCTCCTTATTGACTTATTAATTAATTAATCAAATAAAATACAAATCAAAAATAACGTAAATTCCATTTACGAAATCCCCCTTTAAGGGGGTATCTAATGGGAAAAAGGTTATATTTCAAAATCCTACAATTTTTTTTGTAAACAACTTGGTCGTATCACTTGATTCATATATATATTTTACATTAGATTATGGGCGGTGGTTGGGTTAAGGAAAGATAATGTGTAGTAAGAAGGAAAAAAAATGGCCGAAGAATTTAAAGAACTATCTCACCTTAGTCAGTCTGATCAAGAGGCTATATTAGAAACAATTTCTGAGTCATATACTCCCATACAAATAGATTCTAGAATATATATGATTCCAGAACCAGTAAATGATTTAATAGATAAATTAGTAAAGCAATTAGAAGATAAAGGTTTTAACGTAACAATAGGAGAGTTGTTTGGAGAAAAGAACAATTAAAGGTGTAGATCATTATGTATATGAAGATTATCAAGAATTTAAAGAAAATTGCCCGAGTGAGGAAGTCCACGATGATTGGAGAACTGGAAACGAAGGTGATTGGATTTACTCTGATGATGGTCGTATAGTTCAATTACTTAAAGTAAGTAAGAATGTCAACCACCCTGGCGACAGGAAGAACTATAAATATGCAAATGGTTGGGTAAGAACCGTAGTAGGTAGTTTTTTAAATAGACATACAGTGCAAATGGATACTGATTTCAATTCACATCCAAACAGGTATACATTTAGTAAAACTATTAAAGATACCAACAAAAGAATAAAAGAAAGAAAAAAAGTAACTAACAAAGAAAGGATGTTTGCTACTAATATTGTAGTAGGTATGGGAGCTGTAAATGCGTATAAGAAAGCCTATAATGAAATATCTGATAATAAAGCTGGTAAGAAAGCAGCTATATTACTTAAACAGGAAAGAGTTATGAAAGAAATAGAAAAGTCAGTATTAGATGTTGCGAAAGGTCTTGGTATTGACCATGAGTATATATTAAATAAATTAAAACATCTTGCTGATTATAGTGAAGATGATAATATAATATTACAGTCTACTAAAGAATTAGGTAAGATTGTTGGAACTTCTGGTAATGGTGTTAAACAAATAGAAACTGGTATAGTTGGAATGTTTCAGGGGTTTGGTTCTGAAGATTTGCAATTAGCAGATAGAAAAAAAATGCTTAATGATTCTAACTTAGAAGAGGAATAATGATAAAGAAAGATGCGGATGGCAATATAGTAGGCTGCGATAAATGCGGTTCTAGGCAAGTTAAAAAAGATGGGTGGCAGTACTGGAAACATTCAAAAAGACAACGATGGACATGTCTTGCTTGTGGCAAAAAAATGCTCAATCCAAAAATTTTAGAGAAGTCTCCATTTCAAGCAGAAATAAAAGAAGTAGAAAATATTCCTATAGGTGAAATAATAGAGCATAGGGAAAAGCAATTTAATCAAAAATTAAAATCTAGAAAATCTAGAAAACTTATAAATATAAAAATCAACCTGAAAGGCCCGGTGGGAGTATTACACTTTGGAGACCCTCATGTTGATGACGATGGAACTGATCTATCTCAAATATATTCTTTATGTAATTTAGTAAATGATACAGAAGGTTTGTTTGCTGGTAACTTAGGAGATATACAGAATAATTGGATAGGTAGACTATCTGCATTATATGGACAGCAATCTACATCAGCAAAAGAGTCTTGGAGATTAACTGAACACTTTGTTAATCAAGTAGACTGGTTATACTTAGTAGCAGGTAATCATGATGTATGGAGCGGAGACGGAGACCCTTTAGAATTTATAATGAGAGAACATTCTGGTATATATGAACAATGGGGAGCAAGACTTAATCTTATATTTCCTAATAATAAAGAAATAAGAATTAATGCTAGGCATATGTTTAAAGGTACTTCAATGTGGAATACAGCTCATGGTGTAGCTAAAGCAGCTCAGATGGGTTGGAAAGACCATATACTTACTTGTGGTCATACTCATGTCTCAGGGTATCAAGTATTAAAAGATGCAGCTAGTGGACTTATAAGTCATGCAATTCAAGTAGCATCATTTAAAATAATAGACAGTTATGCAGATAAACTAGGATTAGATGATAAAAATATCTTTAATGCTCCAGTTACTATTATAGACCCATATTATGAAGATGATGATAATAGATTAATTACTACTATCTTTAATCCTTACGAAGGCGCTAAATTTTTAGAATATAAGAGAAATCAATGGAAAGAACACAAAAAGAAAACGAAATCATTTTAATTCCAATTCTTGGATATTGGCATTTAGCTAATAAAGGGCCTAACCAACATATACATCATAGGGATGGTAATTGTTCTACATCTTATAATACTTTAACTTTTGAAACAGATGGCAAATATAAACTCGCAAAACGTAAGCGAAGCAGAAGAAGCTCTTAAACTATCATATAAAGATCTAATTGCTTTTGGCAAATTATTCTTACCTGATGATTTTAGGAGAAGCGAGACTCCATTTTTTCATTATGAAGTAGCAGATGTAATAGATAATAAAGAGATTAAACAAAGTGCTATTATTATTCCTAGAGGTCATGGTAAAACAGTTCTTACAAAAGCATCTATATTAAAAGACTTTGTTTTCTGTAAAGATGATTTTCTTTTTTATGCTTGGGTATCAGCTACTCAGAAGTTAAGTGTAGGGAATATGGACTATATAAGACATCACTTGGAATTTAATGATAGAATTAAGTATTATTTCGGAGACCTGAAAGGTAAAAAATGGACAGAAGAGGATATAGAACTATCTAATGGATGTAAACTTATTTCCAAGAGTAATGTCGCTGGGATACGGGGTGGAGCCAAACTACATAAAAGATACGACCTTATTGTACTCGATGACTTTGAACATGAAGCAAACACAATCACAAAAGAAGCAAGGGATAAAAATGCTAATCTTGTTACCGCCGTTGTGTATCCTGCTATTGAGCCTCACACTGGTCGCCTTCGTGTTAACGGGACTCCTGTACACTACGATAGCTTTATTAACAATCTTCTTACAAATTATGCCAAAGCTAAGAAAGAAAATAAAAAGTTTGCTTGGAAGGTAATTACATATAAAGCCTTTATAGATGAAGATACCCCACTCTGGGAATCGTTTTTTAATAAAAAGAAATTAGAAGAAAAGAAAAAGTTTTACGCTGATTCTGCTATGCCTCAAAAATTCTATCAGGAATATATGATGGAAGTAATGAGTGCAGAAGATGCAGTGTGGACTAGAAGACATATTCAATATTGGGATGGATATTTTAAAAATGAAGATGGTATTAATTATATAGTAAAGGATGGAGAAGATATTCCAGTACATACATTTATAGGATGTGACCCTGCTACTGATATTGATACAAAGTGGTCTGACTTTAGTGTAATAATGGTAATTGCTATAGATACTAATAATGAATTGTATGTATTAGAATATGAAAGACATAGGAGTATTCCTACGATAGGAAGTAAAGATCCATCAACAGGAGAGATTCTAGGCAGGAAAGGTGTAGTGGATTATATACTAGAATTACACCAGAAATATAATTGTACATCATCTACAGTTGAAGATGTAGCTATGAATAGAAGTATCTTTCAAGCACTGAATGATGAAAGAAGACGTATAAATCGCTTTGACATAGCTGTAATTCCAGAGAAACCGGGTGGTTCTAACAAAAGAAACCGCATATATAGTGGTCTTTCAGGTCGTTTTAGTACAGGTAACGTACATTTGCGTAAAAATATGTTTGATTTAATTAACGAAATACTTACTTTTGGCCCTAAAATGGCTCATGATGATACCATAGAGTCTCTTTATTATTCGCAAGTACACGCTTTTCCGCCTAATATGAAGAAAGATAAAGAGAAAAAAAGTTGGTTTAAACCTAGAAGGAAAGCAAAAAGTTGGTTGGTTTCTTAAATGTATAAATTTGGTAAAAAAAGTAAAGAAAGATTAAGAGGAGTTCATCCAAAACTTGTAAATGTTTTAAATGAGCTTATAAAAATAATGGATGTAACTATTATCGAAGGATTGCGGAGTGAGGAACGTCAGAAGGAATTATTAGAACAGGGCAAAACTAAAACTAAGTTTAGCAAACATATTAAAGGAAAAGCTGTTGATCTCGCTCCCTATCCTATTGATTGGGAAGATAGGGAAAGATTCCATTACATGGGTGGAATGATTCGTGGTATTGGTAAACAGCTTAATACAGATATTCGCTGGGGCGGCGACTGGGATAGTGATGGCGAAATTAAAGATAATTCATTTGATGATTTAGTCCATGTAGAGATTAGAGATTAATGGCCCGCGTTACCAAAAAATCAAAAGCACAAGTAAATAAGCAACTATGGAATAGATCAAATAATAGTCATAGACAACAATGGCAAACTATTAGTCAAAAAGGATATGATTTTTATCTTAATGAACAGTTAACAAAAGACGAGTTAACAATGTTGCAAGAATCTGGGATGCCTAGTTTTACTATAAATAGGATTACTCCCATTATAGAAATAATGAAATATTTTGTAACTGCAAATAATCCTAAGTGGAAAGCAGTAGGGGCAACTGGAGATGATGTAGATGTAGCTCAAGTTCATTCCGATATTGCAGATTATTGTTGGTATTTATCTAATGGTAAATCTATTTATAGTCAAGTTGTACTGGATTCATTAACAAAAGGAATTGGATATTTCTTAGTTGATATTGATAAAGATGCTGATAGAGGAATGGGTGAGGTTGTATTTAAAAAGATAGAACCATACGATGTTTATGTAGATCCTGCAAGTAAAGATTTTTTATTAAGAGATGCTGTTTTTATACAAATAAGAAAAAATATATCTAGGTCTAGATTAATTAATATGTTGCCTCAACATGAAGCAAGGATAAAAAAAGTAACAAAAGGAACAGATGTAGTATCTTATTCTCAAAGAGATGCTGATTTTACAGATTCAATACAACCTGAAGATATTACAATGGGGGTAAATGCAGATTCTGAAGATGATGATATTATACCATATTATGAAACATATTCTAAAAAGAAATTTAAATATAGAAATGTTTATATAAAGATAGAACCTTCTAAGTCAGAACTTGTAATGATTAAAGAACAAGTGCAAGAAGAATTAAAAGCATTTCAAGAAGAAATAGAAGTTCAATTAATAGAAAAGCAAATACAAGTTGAGCAGCAAGTACAAGAAGGAGAAATGATTCCAGAAAGAGCAAGGTTGACAATTGAAAATTCTCAAAAAATGGCAGCTCAAGCTATCAAAGAGAAAGAAATGGAATTAATATCTCAGGCTCGCGATGAAGCTACTATTATAAAAGAACAAGTAATGTCTGAGGCTCAATATAAAGAATTTGAACAAGATAAGAATTTTTCAAAAAACATTGTTGATTCAATTGAATTTTATGAAAATAGAATTGTAAAAACTTGTAGTGTCGGAGATGATACATTTTTATATGAATTTATTATCCCAATAAGTGAATATCCTATTGTACCTATTCCATATATGTATACAGGAACTCCATTTCCAATGAGCGCAGTTACTCCATTAATAGGAAAACAACAAGAAATAAATAAAGCTCATCAGATTATGCTACATAATGCAAATCTTTCTTCTAATCTTAGATGGATGTATGAAGAAGGTTCGGTGCCTGAAGATGAGTGGGAAAAATATTCATCTTCTCCCGGTGCTTTATTAAAATATAGAAGTGGATTTGCTCCACCTACTCCAATACAACCAGCTGCTATTAATAATGCTTTCTTTACAGTTGTTCAAGAAGGTAAGGCTGATGCAGAATATATAAGTGGAGTACCATCTGCTATGATGGGATTTTCACAAGATCAAGCAGAAACATATAGGGGATTACTTGCTAATGATGAGTTTGGAACTCGTAGATTAAAAGCATGGATGGGTAGTATAGTAGAGCCTTGCTTAGAACATTTGGGTAGAATTTTTCAAATGATGGCCCAGAGACATTATAATATTGAAAAAGTATTTAGAATTGTACAACCTGAATCTGGTAATGAAGAAGAAAAAGAAGTAAGAATTAATATCAATCTATATAATGATTATGGAAAAGCAATTGGTAAATATAAAGATTATGCAAGTGCTAGATTTGATGTAAGAATAATAGCAGGAGCTACACTTCCATTAAACAGATGGGCATTATTAGAAGAATATTTTAGATGGTATCAAGCAGGTTTAATTGATGATATTGCAATGTTAGCTGAAACAGATATAAGAAATAAAGATAAGGTTGTAGAAAGAAAATCTCAATTAGCTCAAATGCAAAGTCAATTAGAATCTATACAAGAATTAATAAAAGATAAAGACGGAACAATTGAAACTCTTCAACGTCAATTAGTACAAGCTGGTATTAAAATGAAAGTTGGAGATGCCAGTAATGAAATACGAAAAGATGTTCTTGAAACTGAATCTCAGCAAAAACTTCTAAGAGGAATGTTAAAAGTTGAGTTTCAGAAAATGAAAGACGAAATGAAAAGTGACATGGAAAAGTCAAAAGAAGATGTAAAGGATAATGAGTAATCTTAACCTTGCATTTTATTTTTTATAGTTGCTAAATTAAAACAATCTTAAAATAGGAGATAGTATGCCAGAACAAGTAGGTAACGCTCAAGAAGCCCCCGAAAGTAGCAACGTACAAAATGCAATCATGAATGAGACATCTGATGATTTTTTTGAATCATTAGATAATCAAGTTAATGGAGGCATAATAGACGAACCAAAACAAACAACCTCGGATATAAGCGATAACACGCAGTCGAGCCCCGATGTAGAAGTTCAGGCGGATGATTCACAAGGTGTGGATAATTTGCAAAAAAGGTATAGCGATTCTAGTAGAGAAGCTAAAAGGTTAAATGGAAAACTAAAAGAAATTGAACCTTATATGCCGATATTAGATGCTATGCGTGAAGACCCTAATTTAATTTCTCATGTTAGAAATTATTTTGAGGGTGGAGGTCAGGCCCCTCAATCAATGAATCAACAACTGAATCTTGATGAAGATTTTGTTTTTGATGCTGATGATGCCTTTTCTCAACCTGATTCTGATTCTGCAAAAGTGCTAGGAGCAACCATTGATGGAATTGTTCAACGGCGCCTTGGTAATGTTTTGAAAACTCAAAAAGATGAAAATGCTAAAATGGCTAGAGAAACTCAGTTCAAACAAAAGATGAATATGTCTGATGATGAATGGAGTCAATTTACTGATTTTGCAAAAAGTAAATCTTTAGAGCTTGAAGATATATATTATTTAATGAATCGTAAAAATCGAGATGAGCAAATAGCCGATTCAGCTAGACAAGAAATTCACAATAAAATGAAAGAAGTGCAACAACAGCCGGGTACACTTGCAACACAAGGCAGTACTCCAGTTGAAAAATCTTCCGATGATACAGTCTTTGATACCATTTTGGGTTCTGACAATGAACTAGAAAAGGCTTTTGGTATGTAAAAATACTTTAAGCCGTTAACTCTTAACAAAAAGGTGATAAAATGGCTGATGTATTTAGCTTAGGTACCTATTCAGATGTAGCTCACACTCCATCGGATGGTACTAGTAAAGACACTGGTGACCTTAGACGAAAATATAATTTCGGAGATAGAGTTTCTGAGCTTCAAATAGCTCAAGATCCTTTCTTTCGATTTGTATCTAAAGTTGCTAAAAAGCCAACAGACGACCCAGAGTTCAAATTCACTGAGCGCAGACCTTCTTATCATAAACGATATGCTTATGTAATGGGGGCTGTAAACGCATCAGGAGCAGACTATTTTGGAGATTCCGAAATAATTGCTACTAATGATGCCGGTGCAGGAACATCTGTTGCTCAAGGAGATACTGTTAAATTGTATATGGCTGGAGATTATAAATCTGGCGGTAATTTGCAGAATGTCTATGGGAATACGGATAATGATTGGTCTGTTGGGGCAAGCGGAACAAGACCTGCTTTCTTTTTACCTGGTCAAGTAGTTAAAGTACCTATGACAAGTGCCACTGATGGTACTCTATGGGGAAAAGACTACATCCTAGTAAAAATAACTGCAGTGACTGATAGCTTAACGAAAGACTCAAAAGAATGTGTTCTTATAGAGGGAACAGTTGCTAAAGCGTCTTCATCATGTGGTGAGTTTGCTGGTTGGCATACAAACAATTTTAGTCCATCTGGCGATTCTGCCGGTGACGAAGTTGTTGCTGATAAAAGCATTGCTCTTAAACTTGAAAGTGCTCGTTCTTATATAGTTGGTTCTGCTCATGCACAAGGTACTGGTTATCCAGAAACTTGGAAAGATCAACCTTTCTCAACTGGTTTTGGGTTAACTCAAATTTGGAAAACATCTATGGCAATGGATAACACAACTCGTGCTACTGTTCTCAAGTATGAACCAAATGAGTTTGCTAGAATCTGGCGTGAAAAGCTGATTGAACATAAGTGGGATATTGAAACATCATTATTGTTTGGTTCTCAGGGATCAGTTGATGATGTACAATATACTCAGGGAGCTGTTGATTTTATTGTCAATTATGGCAATATCTTTAGTGGTTCAGGAATGGGTTCAAGTGGAACTAAAGCTCAAGATGATTTTCTTGATGATATGAGTAATTTCCTCGATCCTCGATACAACAACTCAAGTGCTACATTGTTTATGGTTTCAACTGATGTATATAATTGGTTGCATAAACTAAGTGGTTACTTTGCTGCTAATATTAAACAAGTGGGTGTAGGATCTGGTAATGATCTTGGACGTGCTGACTTTAGTATTGGTAATAAGAAAAGCGTTTTTGGTGTAGATATTACACAGATTTATACTCCGTATGGTGTTATGAATGTGTCTCGTAATATTCACTTAGACTCAACTGCAATCAAGATGCTTGGTATCAACATGAAATATTGTAAGTATAGACCTCTCGTAGGTAACGGGTTAAACCGTGATACTGCAGTTTATGTTGGAGTACAGACTCTTGAGAACAGTGGTGTTGATCGCAGGGTTGACTTAATTCAAACAGAAGCTGGGATGGAATGGCAAATGCCTGAAGCCCATGCTGTATGGAAATAGGGGGTATTGATAATGGGTATACCTTTATATGGTCAAAACAAAGCTGGTAATGCTTTAGGATCTGCTGTAAGTAGCAGTGGATATAAGGAAATAACAGTTGTTACTGCCGGTGATGCGTCGCATACACTATCAGAATCAGATGGGGGCATAATTTTTATTAATTGCGCTCTTGCATCTGGAGCTGTTATACAGTTACCACAAGCAAAACCATCTAACATTGGGTTAAAATACAGAATATTATTTGGCGGAACAATGGCAGCAGCTTGCTCTATTGATCTTCCAAATGATTATTCAGCAGTTTATGCAGGTGTTATTACTCAAGAAAGATGTGGAAATGGTGCTGGTGTAGCTGAACATGCAACTAATGTAAGAATGACTACGATTGTTTGTAAACAATCTGATCAAGAAAAATCATTAGAACTTGATCAAGATGACGAAACATTTGGTGGAGCTATTGGAACTGATTTACAGTTTGAATATGCATCTCCAGATGTTGTTGTTGTAAGTGGAAGGTCTTATGTTAATGTTGCTACAACCGCTCTTGACGGATTGCAGTCGACTTCATTCACAGCAACTGGATGGTCTTAATACTATAATCTGAAATTCGTGATTAATACCACGATATAAGGATGAAATAATATATGGGGGCCTACGGGCCCCTGTATATAAAGGTAAGAAATGGCAATAACAGATATACAAGCAACAGTTTTAGCAAACACTGGTAGAACTCCAACAGCTAATAGCATTGAAGATGCTCAAAGATTTGTAGTTTCTAGTATTCCTAAAAATTTATTAAGATGGGCAGTTACAGAAACAGTTCCTGCTACTCATGGTGGGGATAATGATCCACAACAAGTTACTCTTCCTATAGATTCTGATAATATTATATCAGTTAGAAGAGATTCTTATGTTGCTGAAGAAGTTAAAGTTGAAGAAAGAGGTTTTATTGGGAATAGTTCAAGTCTTAAAAAAGCTACAAATGTTTTTCCAAAATATTATATAGCTGATGGAAATAGGGTAATTGCAAAACCAGATCCAGATGCAACATATAAAATTTATGTAATGTATATTGATTATTCTAAATTAGATGATGATTCTGATTTAAGAAATATAGTTATCAATTATGCAAGTTCTAAAGAATTTACTGCATTAGCGATTTCTACTACTTTTCCAAGTCTTTCTTGGGGTAAAGAAACGCCTCCTTCATTTAGTCCTCCATCTCTTCAACAACCAGATTGGGCTGATGTTGAGAATTGGATTACAACTGAAGAGGATTCAGAAATGTTAAATTCAAGAATATCTGCAATACAATCTCAAATTGCAGAGTATAATGCTAAACTTCAATCTGCTCAAGCAGAGTTCAATTCTGAATTACAAGATTATCAATCAAGGCTTAATGAAACAGTGCAATTAAATCAAGGAGAAATTGCTGAGTGGCAATCTCAAAATAGTGTTAAGTTATCCCATTATTTACAATCAGCTGCTCAACATTATAATTGGGCAATTGCAGAAATAAAAAGTTATACAGAAAATAATACTAGAACATTAGATAGGGTTTTAGAAATTCAAAGAGGTAAATAATGGCAAATGAAATAAAAATTAATTTATCAATTACAGCAGAAAAAAATGGTGCCAAGTATACAAGGCAAGAAAATTTTATAGATGATATGTCTGGAGATGCTTGGGTAACAGGAGTTCAGCAAGTTGGGGCAAGTTCAGAAGATATTATAACGCATGAAGATATTGCAAATTATGGGTGGATATTTTTAAAAAATTGTGGAACTGATACATCGTTGTATGTTGATTTTGCTCATACAGCAGCTTCTTTATCAGGTGATGATAATATATGTAGATTGTATGGAGGAGAATCTTGTATATTAAAAAGTTCTGCCGAAACTGGATTGTTTGCTATATCAAGTAGTGGATCTCAAACAGTAGAATATGCTATATTAGAATTATGACAGTTTTAGAATTAATGGAGCGTCTTGATATTAAAGAGGAAACTCTTGCAATTGCTTGGATAAAAGATGCAATCCATTTAATACAGAGCAATACAAAAGAGAAAATAGAAATAAGTAAACAAGATATTATTAAAGCAGTTGATTCAGATGACAATGTTTATATTCTTCCTAATGATCTTATAGCAATAGAAAATGTAAGTGTTAAAGATACAAGTGATGATAAATATAAAAGAATTAAAAGACTTGTTAATCAGCCGCATTATATACTTGAGGATGTTTCACCGTGAGTAGTTATGTAGATAAAGATTATTTTTATTATCTAAGGGGAAGAGAACTTCTTTTATATAAACTACTCGGAAGTAAAAATTCTGATAGAATTACACAGTCTGGAGTATTGCAATCATATGATAATGAATTAACATATCCAGATGAAAATATATCAAATGGTCTTAGAGTAGAATATACAAGAGTAAGTGAACCATTTGTTGCAGAATCATTAGAATCAACTACATCTAAAACGTCTGGAATTACTATAGCATTTGTAGATGGGGGTGGTGGAAGTGATACAATTACTGATTCAGCTAGTGGATTTAATTTTACGGATGGAGATAAAATAAGAGTTCAAGGATCTACAAGTAATGATGGAGATTATACATTAAGTGGAACTGCTAATACTGGTACATTAACTGTAGCAACTGGAACATTTACAGCAGAAACAGCAGGTGAAAGAATTACAATTACTCAAATACCTAAAGAGGTAACATCTCCTGATACTACATCTTATATTAATCTTAATAAAATGCTTTGTTTAGCAGTGGTTGATTATTGCAAAGCAATGGTTTCAGAAAAAGATGGAGAAATAGATAAAAAAGAATATTACATAAAAGAATTTTATAGTAAATTAGCAGACAATGAAAGCAATAAGAGAGTAATTTCTGTTGCATTTCCAATCTCACCTTTTGCAGTGAGATAAAATTAAGATATTTGTATAAGGAGCGTTCTCGCCTCGCATGACAAATACAAACAACAAAGGAGAAACAAATGGCACAAATTCAAAAATTCAGGGCACACGAATCTTTAAATATAGAATCAGCCGCTGATTGGCAAGTTCAAACAATAGTTGAGGTTGACAACTTAGCAGCAGGTTCTATTATTGATGTATCAAATTATCACATGGTTCATCTTCAACCGGCTGAAGATATATATTTTACATTTAACAAAGTTAATGCTGAGGCTAGTCTTGTCCCAGCAAACGATCTTTATTTAAAAGGTGGAGACACAATTTATTCTTTTAAAATTCCTAAAGGATTGTCAGATACAATGTATTTAATATTAGAACGAGTAGATACAACTGGCAACTGCCGTATTGTATTATCATAGGAGGTAATTATGTCTTTTTTACAAACAACAGCTGCAAGTATATCTTCAGGTGGAACCATTAATGGTGACTTAACTATATCGGGAGATTTAACTGTAACTGGTAGTGGTGGATACTCATTTTCAGAAGTTTTAACTGGTGATATGAAAATCACTAATAGTGATGCCACTATAGCATTAGAAGTTGAAGGAAGCGGAGCAGCTACAGCTTTAGTTGTTGACCAAAACCACGTTGGAAATAAAGGTATTAAAATAGAAAAAATTGGTTATTCCAGTTCTATGCACATAGACCATACATTTAATATCGGAACTACAATATCTTCTGAAGGGATAGATTTAGATTTTACTAAATCAACTGCGACAACTAGTGGGACTATAAATTTATACGGAATGACTGTATCAATGATTGATGGTCAAAATAGTTCGGCTGGTACATTTTCAAATATTACTGGAGTATATGTTCAAACAGATTTAGATACTGGATCTAAGTCAGGTACTCATAGTACTCTTAGCTTTCACGGTCAAGATACTACAGCAAGTAGTGCAAGTAATGGGGGGTCATTAAGGCTTTCATCTAATGATGGTGCTACTATGGCAGATGGTCACAGATTAGGTGTTATTGAATTTGCTGGAGCTGAAGATAGTAGTAATAATCTTGCAATAGGTGCAACTATAGAAGCATTTGCTACTGAAGCGTGGGATGCAACTAACAATGCAGCTAAGATGGTGATATCTACAACAGCAGATGATAATAGCCCTGTTTCAATTATAGAAGCTAGTACATCAGTATTCAAATGGATGGCGAATGGTTCAAATGTTAATCTATCAGCAACTACAAGCGGAGTTCAGTCAGGTGGATATGTTTACGCTGGTTCTAATGCGAAAATGTTAAATGAGACATCTAGTGCTACTAATCCAGTTTTTCTCACAGCAGCTGACTTCACAGATGGTATTGGAGGAGCATCAGGTACAGTAGCATTAATTACTAATTCATTATCAAGATTAATTGTAGATGACAACTCTCGCATCAGTCTGAGTAATAATGATAATAATACTTCTAATACAGTATTTGGTAAAACTGCTTTTAATGCTGGAAGTGATAATGCATCAGATTATAATGTTGCCGTAGGTGAATTAGCAATGGGTACTGGTACTGTTGCAGGTGCTACTTATAATACAGCACTTGGGTATAAAGCGATGGAAGATGCAACGAGTGGAGATGGAAATGTTGCTGTTGGTTCTTTTACAGGTGCAAATATATCGATAGGTAGATATAATACTGCTGTTGGCTCTGAATCTTTAGGTTATGATGATGTTGGAGATTATTCAACTGCTGTTGGATATAAAGCATTATACCTTCAAAATTCTGATAGTAGTAATGAGGTTACAGGTAATACTGCTGTTGGTGCTGGTGCTGGTCAATATAGTGTAACTGGGACTTATAATACTTTGGTGGGACTTGATGCTGGTAATGTAACACATAATACAAATAATGTAGCTGTAGGTGCAAATGCTCTTAAAGGTTCAAAATTTACTGATAATACTTGTGATTATAATAATGGTACAACAGTTACTTGTAATGCTAATACAAATATAAAAGTAGGTATGGGAGTTACGGGGTCAGCAAATGATGCTACTGATATCCCAGCAGGTAATTATATTGCTTCTATAACAGAAAGTGGAGGAGCTGGTACTGGAGTTACTTCATTTGTATTAAATGCAGCTACAATCAATGGCTCTCATACAAACGAAACTCTTACATTTTATTCTCGGGCAACTGGTACAGTAGCAATAGGTAGAGATTCATTGAAGATATTGACTACTGGAACTGGAAACACTGCTGTGGGATTTGAAACATTGGATGCAGCTACAACAATTAGTAACAATACAGCAGTAGGCTATCAAGCATTAACAACATTGCGTTTAAATAATACAGGTTCAACAAATTCTACAGCAGTTGGTTATCAAGCTGGATATTCTTTTGATGGTGGTTATGACTCTACATTTATCGGTAGCTCTGCAGGTTACTTAGCAGATGATAATTATAACAATGTATTCGTTGGCAATAATGCTGGTCAATATATTGATGATGGAAATAATAATGTAGCGATGGGTTTAAATGCTTTAAGAAGTGGTGCTTCTGGTGGTGGCAATGGTGGTAGTCAAAATGTAGCTATCGGAGCTTCAGCATTAGCTGCACTTACAGATGGAGCAAATAATGTAGTAGTTGGTTCAGGGGCAGGTGATGTAATCACGACTGGCAGTTCTAATGTTATCTTGGGTAAGGAGGCTGGAGGAGGTCTAATAGATGGTGGTGAGAATGTTTTTATTGGATTACTTTCAGGTGTGGGAGTTACACAACGGACTCAAAATGTTTATATTGGAGCGTATTCTGGATATCAAGTAGATGGGGCTGGTGGAAATGTGGCTATTGGCTATGAATCAATGAAGTCAGGAGGTACGGCTGCTAATAATAATGCTACTAATAGTGTTGCTGTTGGATATCAAAGTTTACTAGCAATTACTACAGGAGATTATAATGTTGCAGTTGGTTCAGGTGCAGCAGATGCTTTGACTACTGGGGCAAGTAATGTTGTTTTAGGTTATAATGCATTAACAACTGCTACGACTGCTCATTCAAATGTTGCTCTTGGTCAAACTGCAATGGAAAATATTCCAGCTGGTCAGGCAGTAGACAATTCGGTAGCAATAGGATTTGAGGCTCTTAAAGGTTCAGGTTCAACTACCACTGCGATAGTAGGCACAATAGCGATAGGTAGACAATCATTATCAGCCCTGACAACAGGGGCT
>VTLG01002251.1_pt1 | contig 45870 bp, 29 predicted proteins | sample 4694571 | NCBI WGS metagenome assembly VTLG01 (sample SAMN12604809, study PRJNA352737) | marine metagenome | biome: ENVO:00000447; feature: ENVO:00000209|ENVO:00000569|ENVO:01000036; material: ENVO:00002151; isolation source: viral sequences binned using virsorter ...
GCTTTGCAAAATGTAGCCAACAGCAAAGTATCAACTGTCATAATTACCTCTCCTACCTATAACCTTTTTGTTAGTATATATTAATAAGGTAGCCATTTACTTTAAACTACTTTCGTTTAATTCTCTTATGAAGTAATGAAGAGGATAGTCATCTTCGGCTATTTTCCAATGATGAGCTAAACTGTTTTGTTTATCTTCAGCTAGAATGGAACCCAATAATGCATTAAACGATTCATTGGCCGGAGCGGACTTACTCTCTAAACACTTTTTAAGATCATTTGAAAATGTATATGTTGTCTGAAGGGTGGTGCCTCCTTTTGTTCTCATAGACATTTCACCTACTGGGATTTCTTTGCCCTCTGCATCAAGTATGTAGGCAAATACTTTTCTACCGGTAATCGGACCTAACGGCCCGTCGGAAGCGAGCGCAGCCGCGTTAGAGTCCGGGAGTGCCCATTTATATTCGCCATCTACTATATAAAGATATCGACCCGTATCATTAGTTACTTTTTCTTTTGTTGATCGACTTAATTCACTTTCATACAAACCACTCTTTAATTGTGGTCCAGACTTTTCAACGGGTCTGGTTTTTGTGTTTCTTACTAAATCATCAGTATTATCAACTCCACCCAAACATTCTCTCATTGCTTCGGGTGAAGTACGATGTTTACCAGCTACAATATGTACACTAGCAGAAGAAAAAAGTCCTGGCGCATTATCATCTATCATACCTAAATGCAGTGCGCGAACCATATCCATAGCCATTAACGTATCGCCCATTCCAGACTCTTCGCCATCTTTTTTTACAGTAAACTCATTCAATTGATCGTGCATCTCGTTCAAAGCATTAACGCTTTCTTCCCTATACCTCGCTATTTCTCTTTGTTGATTTACAACAGCTTTTCGATCATCACTATCCAATTTGATTTTACCTTCTTCGGCGGATTCCCGTAGCCCTTTGATAGCTTCACCTATATATCTTTGTTGTTGGCCTGGAGTAAGAGCATCGCCTACTGATGTTGGCTCTAGTATATCTGTTTTTGGATCTAACAACTCAAACTCTCTTGAATCGCCTGCTCTTGCTATATATGCAGCTTCTGTCAACTCAGGCGTTATTGGTTGGCCTTCTTTCCATCCGACCTGTTCTAGATAATAACCCCATGTTGGTAGAGGATCTATCCCCGCCTCTTTCATAGCTTCTAATTTTTTTCCAACTCCGGTTCCTACTTTTTTAGGGTCAGTTAAGCTATCCGGATCTTTATTAAGAGTATCGTGTAACTTTTTAATGTCCTCATATCTTCTACCATCGGGTGGATCATATACTTTATCAAATATCTCTTTAGCTTCCTTGTTATTGGGATCCGACAGGAGTCTTCCTAATACATTAAATGGTGCGCTTTGAGCCTTACCCAATTTCTTTTCAGCGTCTTTAAACTTTTGACCTTGTTCCTTTATTATGCCATTTGGGCTTCGCACTTCCCCATCCGACATCTTCTTTTCTTCATCGGGATCAAAGTCAAAACCATCACCCTCTAATATTCTCATGGTGCCATAAAAATTATTTATCAATTGATTAGGCGTACTATTAGCTTGCTGATCCCCAAGAGATGTCTTATCAGAAAAAGCTATGAACTGCATTTTATCACCATCGGTTATTATAGTAGCTGTATCTGATGGATTACCACCACCACCACCATTATAAGCCGACAAAGCTAAGAATCTTTTTATCACCTCTGGATCATTCGGATTGTCTAACATATTATCTATGTCTTGTTCCGACAACTTTTCGCCGGTGTCCGGGTCTTTAAAATCTTCCAAAAACATTTTTGTTTCTGTATCAGTAGGTATACTTTCTATTTCTTGGCCATTACCGCCATAAAACGGACCTTCATGGTCAACTATATCATCATACTGATTTTGCAATGATACAGCTGTACCATAATAACTTTTTGTTTCAGCGCTGTCAGGATCTATGTCAGCAGCTTCCATAGCCTCTCTTATCATGTTGTGTTTGGTTATTGCTGCGTCAATAGTAGTATCTATATGTGAATCCTTTACACCTTTCCAAGCAGCTGTCTTGCCCAACATATCTTCTAAAGCTTGGCGCAACTCTTCTTTTTTCATTCCCGGATTTTCTTTTAGTAGCTCTGCACCAATCATAGAAACTGTTTCATTATAAAGAGATGAAGCATTACCAGGTGCCGGTACCCAAATCGGATTAGTGGAGCCTGGAGGAACTCTTTTATAACCGTAATGTAAAGCTCTAGCTATTGATGGGTCTGCTTCCCTTACTGCCTTTGGTAAAGAATCATGTATTTCTTTTATTTCTTTTTTATCTTTTTCTGAAAGCTCTTCTGTCTCTTTCTCTTCTTCTTTTTCTTTTTCTTTTTTAGAACCTTTCTTCTTAGGCTTAGGTTCCAGCTCTTTCTTCTTTTGAGCGGGTCTACTTGTTTCTTCATCATCGGCTGCTGTATCTTGCCCTTTGTCTTTATATCTATCCCCAACCGCCGGCGGCATAATTTTTGAAACTTCGCTTGGAATATCTTTTTTAGTTAGCTCACCTGTTTCTACAGCACCCATCAAATAACTAAGCGCATCATTATATGCCTTTTGTTGAGCGGTATCAGTTTCACCAGCTCTGTTTTTAAAATTATTAGACTTGTAACCTAAAGCAGTACGAATCTGTACATTAGTGGAACCTTGATTTGTGCCTTCTTTACCAGGTTTAGATATTGTAGGAGCTTTATCTAAAAAATCATTATACTTTTGTGATTCAGAAATTAAACTTATAAGATCAAAGTTACTCAGCTTCTGATTCCGAACTATCTGTCTCAGATTCATTCTCGTTCTCTTCCTGTGGTGTAAAAGATTCTTGTATCTTTAATAATATATCTTTAGTATCAGCAGCACTAACCTTGTATTGATCTAATAAAACATATACTCTGTTATTAAAATTATCAAAGTTTTGTTCAGTAATCTCTAATAAATAGTCCTCCGATATCTGTTGAAGTATAATATCAGCTACTTCTTCAGATGTATGCTCTTTATAAACTCTTTTTGGTGAAGTGTCATTTAATATAGGTTTATTAGGATCTTCTATTTCTTCTCCAGCTAATACTCCATTTAATTCATCTATAATTTTTCTCATCATACTTAATTGCTTAACTGGACTCTGTACAAAATGATCTCTATATGTTTTTTCATCGCCTCTAAAAGTAAACTGATTATTAACTCTTATATACATTGTACCATCTTTTTGAGATTTTATTTTATTTCTTGCATAACTTTCTAACTTACCTAGAACTTCCTTAAACTCTTTATCATTATGAATATACATTCTTCTTAGATCTAATTTAGCTTCTTTAATAATCCAATGATATAAAGCTCTTATTCTATCTAGAACAAAATAATTTCTATGATTCGCAGTTTGCTTGGCATTCTTAGGGTTATATTCATCTGATCTTTCCGAATGCTTCTTTGCATATGCCTTGAACTTAGAAATAACATCTTTCTTGTCTATTTGAAAAAAGTTTTCACTCATAGTTTAAAATCTCTGTTTTTTGGCGCATACTAGGGCGTCCTTCACCCGATTTTAAAATTAGTTAAAGTCATATTTGAAGGAATCGTAGCAATAAAATTTTGAAACACTTCAGAGTCACTTAAAGGTCTATTAAACACCCTCGTTAATCCAACGTCATGAGCCACTTGAGCACCAGCTAAAGCTCTATCACTTCCCATAAGTAATCTAGGTTTCGTTAATTCAGGCATGGCAACAACATCAGCAGAGCCTCCAGTAGATTGAACAGCACTGCCAGAGATAGAAGCAGATAAGGGGATAACTGAAACAGCAGCGCCAGCTGCCGAAGCGAATCTTGTTCTAGCTAGTGGCATTCTATGGCCATCAATATAAATCCTCATACCAGAATCTGAACCAGTAGCAGAAATAACTCCAGCAACATGATACCATTTGTTTAATAATATATTATGTTGTCCCACCATATTATTAGTTGATTTTCCAACAGTACCAGCTGCAGTAGTTAAGGCTCCAGCAGTAACAGAAGATAGATTATTAGAAAAAGAGAATCCGCCATTCTCCATATAAAGTTTAAACCCTTCTTCAGCGCCACAAATATTCATAAACGCTTGAGTGCTTCCAGTAGCATGAAACCTTACATATGTCATCAATGTCATACCAGTGGTTGCGTCATTTCTTGTATTAAACAGAGAAGATGTAACTCCATTTAAGTAGCTACTATTATCTAATCTAAACCCACCTTCAATTGGGCCAGCTGTCCATCCTGTAACTGTACCTGATCCAGCACCTTGCAACCCAGCTGTTTGCAGAGCGCCATGGCCGGCAGCTTTACCAACAACAGCAGCACTTAAACCATTGTACGATAAATCAAACACGCCTGTTAATCCAGAAGAAGCCCATACTTCTTGAGCATCTTGCTGATTATAAAGATAAGTTGTTATGTCTGCTGATCCAGCTGCTCCATTCATATCAGTAGTAGCATCAACTACATAAGTACTATTTTGTTTACCTTTAGGTCTTATTCCATTACCTATAACTTTCATATCAGATAGTGTTGGCAGCCCTGTAATAGTTATATCAGTGGCGTTTGATTCACCATCATTAACAATTATATCAATTCTATCTGTACCTTTCATAGTCATTGTGATAATGTATTCAGTACCTTGAGAAGTTGTAGATAACAAAGAGCTTGTTGCAGCTACACCAGCAGACCAATCAGTGTTGGTTTGGCCAGGCGCAGAAGTAATAGAGTTTGCAGTGATTCTATTACTACCGGTAGCAGAAGTTAATCCATCTGAGGAACCAACTGTAATTCCAATAACTCCATCACCACTTATTGCATTAGCGGCTCCTGTATCAGATATAGCAGCGCTTTCTCTATAAGTGTTATTATTTGCTTGACCTCTGGTAATTCTATACACAGCAATAAAATCATCACCAGTAAGTCCCATATTATTAGCTAATAAAAATAAAGGTTGCTTACTAAAATTAGTTTTATTACTTAAATATCTAACTGTATGTTGTGTTGTAAAGTCTTTAGTTTGCATATTAATCTATTACATCCCAACTGATTTCGCCACTTTTTCTTGTTTGATCCGGACCAACGAAACTACCTGCATAAAATCCTTCTCTTATATCTAATCCATCTACTCTAAACAATGCTCCATCTGTACTACCCTGAGTGCTTAACCCTTGTATTCCCACTTCTCCAGTGATAGTAGATTCGCCTGTAGGAAGCGAAGCCGTATTTCTTACCACTATAGGCACCCACACATTTCTATTCATTACGCCTGTCACAGCAACGGCTTTAGCTTTATCACCTAAAGTAAAATTAACTCTTGCAGCAGTGCAACCAGAAGTTAGTAATAATCTCAAAGATAGAGTATATTCATTTTTATCAAACAATAAGTGACTATAATCTATAGTGTGAACTGCACCTTGATCACCAGCCGATGTATTAATTGTATATGCAGAAGATCCGAAAAATATATTCAACACATCGTAATTAACAGCAGCACCACCAGAAGCAGTCCATTTATTAGAAGCACAAGTCACTAAATTATCCGATCCTTGCTCTAAAATTATTTGATTTTGATTATCTTGTACCACACACATTCCACCTTGATCATAAGTACCACCTCTTAAACTATCCAAATCTGTTTGGCCACTAACTGAGTTATTTAAACCGGTAACTGTTTGGCCCGCTACAATAGTTTGCTCTTCCGAGAAATCCAAGGTTCCTACAAAGTTTTGTGGAGTAGCACTGTGCCCATAACGAGTTACATCGGGAATACTATCAGCTACACTTGCAAATAAGTCAACAGCAGATATACTTTCAAATCTCCACCAAGCTGCTAAATATTCACCAGAAGGCGCAAAATCAAGTTTAACTTGAGCTGAACCAGTCGGACTAAGAAATTCATCTGGAGGAATACCTATATTTCCAGCATTAGCTAACGTAGATATACTATTGGTTGTACCTGTATTCAACCATAATCTCATTTCGTCTAACTTACCGTCAAAACTTATCGCTCTATCATAACCATAAGTAACAGCAGAGCCGGTTGCGGGAAAAGGTAGCCCTTCAGCACCTAATGACAAATTAGTTAGTGTTTCCAAAGTCTGCTGCCTATTAAGTTTACCATCTATATACATTCTCATCCAGCCTCTAGGAGTTGGAGTAAACCTTGGATTTTGATCAGCCCCAGACACTGTATATTCACACCATATATGGTGCCATTCATCTAATGTAATATTGCAAGTAGAGCTTAAAGAGTAAGCAAAGCTACCGCCAGTAGCAAATTGAAAATCAATAAAATGTGCTGATTTAGATGCATTAAAACCAGGAGTGCTCGCATCTGAATTAAATCCACTCACAGCATATATGGTGCGAGCCATATAGTTGCCATCATAACCCGTAGTAGAAGAAACTGAATTTCTTTGTATAGTTAATTCAAAAAATTCACTATTTTTATCTATACCGGTAATACTGGATTCTAATTTCACCCAAGATTCTAAGGCAATATTGTTTGTAGTAGCTCCATGTTTAACAGTTTGCTCACCAATCTCTTCTAACAGAATTTCTGTACCTAATCCTTGTGCCGTAGGCAATTTAAGAAAGTCATCGGTGCCGTCCATTTCAATTGCTTTTAATGAACCAGTCACCACCTCATCCAGGTTTTCACCTGTTTGTGATACGTTAGGTAAATCAGAAGTAGGAGTATCAGATAAATTTAAAGCTTCCGGATCTTGTATAAGTCGAGCAAGTATTCTTTGATACTCACCAGAAATCGCTGCATTTATATACTTAAAAGCCATATTTTTTCCTATATATCTATTTGTACTTTAAAAGTTAAAGGTAAATCCTTTGGCTTCTTTAATGGTCTTGCTAATTTTGCTACTGCCATTAAATCATTAGCATTATTATACAACCCCACCGTTGTAATAAACGGTCCAGCACCAGCACCAGTCATAGATGGTGTATATGAAAATCTATCAGTAGACCCTGTTAATTGAGATTTAGTCCATAGATTATTATATGCTTGCTGTATTTCACCAGCGGTTGTTGTATCACTACTTACTGTCCCTGTTAAAGCAGAAGTAAAGTTAGTAGAAAAATTTAATTCATCTGGTTGACATTTACAAAACACATTTAAACTTGTTCCTAAAACTTTTGTTTTATACTTAACAGACGTAACGGATGTGGCTACTTCTCTCATATTAGCAGTTGTAACTACAAACATTCCATCATCCATCAAAGTAGCCCCAATTGTATTGCCCGTAGATTTCTGAATGAATTGTCCGGAACCAGAATCATAATAATCACCGGCAATGCTGTCACCTGCATAATTAACGCCCGTAACTGTCGCTGTCATGCCACCTTTTTCAATTCCTAAATCAAATAATCTTTTTCTTAATGTAAATATACCAATATCATTTACACCAGCCGCATCAAGTGATGCTGTTGTAGTGCCTGTAAAACTATCAGTAAACCCTCTGTTACTTAATAGCATCCCTACACTCATAAAATAACCCGACTTTGAACCTGTAACGCTCGCCGTAACGCCTGTCATAGAATCTTTTGGTGAGGCAATCATACCATGATCAGTTTTTCCATCAATAGCTGCCGCCATCGTCGTGCCGCTCAACCCACTTAAAGTAAATTGTCTTGACGTTTCAAAATTACACATATACGTATCTGCAGGTTGCATGATAGAATAAGAAGTTTTTATCAAAGGATGCGTAGGTACAGGCAGCCGCGGACCAGCACTTACTGAACCACTCGCTGGTCCTGGATAATATTGTTGTAATAAACTAAAAGGCATATTATTTCTCTAAAAATCTAATTTTACTTGGCCGCCTAAAGTAATAGCTTCATCTTTTCTTACTGGTTTTGAAAGTTTAGCTACAGCTATTAAATCATTATGATGGTTATATAATCCAATACTTGTAATATAGCTTGCAGGCTCATCAAATACACTTCCAGCAGTTTCAGGATTAATGCCGGTTGGATTGCCTGAAAAATTCATTTCACTACCAGACGCTACCGCATCCACTAATAATCTTCCACGATCAACTTGCGAATGATATAGAATACGCTGAAAGTTAAATGCCGTATTATTATGACCTGTAGCTGCAAAACCGAAATCGCCGGTTGCTCCAGAAGCCGGGAAAGTAAAATTTAAACGAGCATTAGGGTCATCACCATCAATAGTTGCTAATCCTAAATCATAAAAAACCAAACCAATTCTTTTTATAGAGTCTTGTATTGTTTTTCTTACCAGCCTACCTTGAGTATTTTTATTATCAACTGGATTATTAAGTTGTGGCTGATCAAAATAAACAAAATCTCTTGGAATGCCAGAAACTTGTAAATCAGTAATAGTATTTCCTGTTACTCCAAATGTTACATCTTTAGAATCAAACAATTTAACAATTCCATTACCTACGACACTACCTGTATTAGAAGATATATTGCCAGTAATATCGGTACTCTGGTTGGATGATTGTCCGCTTAGCCCTCCCGCAAAATCAGCTCCAGATATACCATTCATATTATTAAAATACCACCAAGCAGCGATATTAGCCGCTGAAGTACTGGTTAATGCTGTATTTTTAAAATTAGAAAAGCTTACACCTAATGGGTTGGAGCCGTTAGTTTGAACCCTCGTAGGATTCAGATTAATAAGCTTTCCTACTCCATCTTTAAAGCCAGTCGTGCCATCTAATAGTCGCTGATTCCATATTCTAACATGAGCGATTTGTCCATCATATAGACCTTCTAATTGTGAATCATATTGATCAGCTACTGGACCCCAATCACCAGTTCTAATTCCATCATTTCTATTAAAATTAGAAGCTCCAATATAAACATTATTGCCGGTTGGAGTGTCTGCCAGAGAAACAGCAGGCGTGGTGCCATTGCTGGCTAAAGAACCGTATAAGGGCGTTTGTTTAATCGGTATTCTTTGGTCCACCATATTAGCCTGAATAGTTGGGCCTTCGGCCGCATCTGCTCCCATTAAACGAGGAAACACTTGCTCTTTATTCTGGAGTTTATAACCATCCATATAACCCATAACCACACCAGCGCCTCTATCTGCTGAAGATTGATTAACAGGATCTCCCATCTCACTAACATCCCATGTAACTACTACATGATGAAAATCACCATCAAACATATCTATACCAACATCAGCAGGTACAAACAAACCAGAAGCTTGAACGTCTGGTTGTGCAAAATCTTCAGAGAATGATTCTCCTGTATCAGCGTCTCTTATATAAAACCTAAAAGCAGGCTCTCTATTATCTGCCGAGCGCGTAAGCTCCATTTTCATAAACTTATTTTTAGTTAAAGTATCTTGACTACTAGCTAATCTACGAAAATAAATTATTGAATCAGATTTCATAGGTCTAATAATAGCTTCAATAGTACAAGCATCTTGTATAGAATCTAAATTTTCAGTTGCTGTATAACCTTGACCATTTCTGAATGCAAAAACATCTCCTAATGCCGCAGTAACACTTACACCAAAAAATGATTTACGGCCGGTTCCTTCTTCACCACCGAATGGATTCTTCAAATCTAATGCTGTAGTGTATGCCGAAACATTTGGAGTTTCAGACCCAAAAATACCAGAAGCAATATTGGTGTATTTAACATTAGATGAAGGACCATCTATAGCAGCTGTTACCGATGTGTTGGAGTTATTGATCTGCATTTTAAAAGCTGTGGACTTAAAAGAAGAATGATATATATCTTTTCTTACATTGATTTGTCTTAACACAGATATTTTACTGTCAGCCGAGGAAGAGCTTACTAAGGCAGTAGTGCTACTATAGTCATTGTCGTCCCGATACAAATACCCCTGAGCATATCTAAATATAGATTGACTAGAAAACTGAGAATTTTCATTAGTAGAAGATTTAAAAGTTTGATCTGAAGAGCTAAGAAACACTCCAGTAGTTACATTTGCTGTAAGAGCTTGACCAGGCAAAACCTGATTATCAAAATTCCAATTATACTTTATTTCTTTAGGGTCTACTTCATTAAATGTAGGGTTCGTGCCCGATTTAAAAACATCTATCTTGCCTAATGACCTAATCCCTGTAAGTAGATGAATATGACTAGCACAGGGACTATCTTCTGATATAGATATAGTTTGCTCCTCAACAAATGGTTGAGGGTTAATGTCTTTTTCTGCGAATGCTTTATATGCCATTTCATTTTATTTTCTTAATATTGTAACCTAACTGCAAAAGTTCTCTCAGTGTCAAAATCTTTCTTTACTGGAGGTGCGGTTTTTGCTACAGCTAATAATTCATTCCCTTCATTATATAATCCTACCGTTGTAATAAATGTAGTAGGGTTGCCTGTTAAGTTAGAAGAAATAGATCCTAAAGATTTATTTGCAATTGCAGTTGGATTATTAGAATAATTAAAATCTTGATTAAAGGCTCTTGTAAAGAATACAGTTCTCTTTAACATATTTAAACTAATAAAACTTAAATTATTAATCGCTACATTACCAGCAGTAGCGCCAGGCCCAAACACAAACCCCGATGCTGAATCTATCAAAAAGTTTGTTTCTCTTGAATAATCACCGCCATGGAACACCATTGTACCTGTGTCATAAAATACTGTTCCTACAATATTAGTAGTATCAGCTTTTTCTACTAAATCACCTTTACGGCCAACAGCCCCCGAAATAGATTGTTCGGGTTGATCAATAATAACTTTATCAGCTTGCGTTCCAAAAGAAAATGTTCCAGTTACACTTCCCGATAAAATAGCATCATCTGTAGTTGTTCTTCCTATCGTAATAACTCTGGAAATACCGGTAGTGGCGACATTATTTTGAGCCACTGGGATTCTATTAGCCGCAGATGAAGAAAAAAAGTAATTTGAAATATTACGAAAAGCTGCACTTAAAGGAGTACTTGTAGTTGTACCTTTGGCATTAACTAAAAATCCTGTAGAGCCAGCTTCCATTACAAACGAATTAATATTTCTTTCTTGCGCTGCCGTAGCTGATGTAATTTCATAATTGGTTTTGGTCAACACTTCTGTGCTGATTACATCGCGAGTTAAATCATAATTAGTTATAGCCATTATTTATTTCCCTATGCTGCTGCACCAGATGCACTAACCGTCAAAGTAAATGTACCACGTGCGCCACTATTAATACCTGTTATGTCAACTATAGTTTGTCCTGACTTCCCACCTGCATTAGCTCCTGTTTGCACATTAAAAACAGATACTCCATTCGCATTAAGTTGAGCTATATTACTCGAAAGGCGACCAATATCGGGGTCACGTATAGTTGCTGCATATCCTTGAGGATCATTGCCATCTGCGGTAGATACTTCAATACTAGCTGTGTCACCATAATCTATAGTGCCAGAGGTTGGCCTAATCGATAAAGCAGATATCTTAAGACTTCCTTTCGGTAAAGTAATTAATCTATAAAGTAAAGCTACATTTTCATTAGATACAGGCTCCAATACAGGAAGATTTAATATATCAGAATCTTGATCAGTAGCTTTCGTCGCATCATAAAGTTGATAATTAATTTCATCATCACCAAATGCAAATTTGGTAATTTGAAAACTACCATCGTTTCTCGCGAGAAGTTCTCTACCTTTTCGTGTAAGTATCGCGTCTATTACAGCTGTAGAGCTATCTAAAAATGCCATAGTTTTTTCCTTTATCTAATCTTAATAAATATATATAGCAAGATAAATACTATATAAATATTTATGTAGTTTCCTTTTTGGTTTCCTTTGTAATTGTTTTATCGGTAGTTGTTTCAGGTACCGGCGCTTTCTTTCTTGCTCTTGGTTTTACTTCCGGTGCCACCTCGGTAACTTCAAATGGAAAGTCACCCGAATTTTTCGGATTTCTAAAAATTACTTTTGTAGGGATGATAACATTTTTCTTAATGAGTTCCATTTTTTCATCAATCTTGTTATGAAACCTATCAATATAAATAATATTAGCTTTTACAATATTTTCCTCAAAACGCCTATCCAATTCACCAAACTCTACGGACGTATTAAAAAGATTACTTGCCTTTAATGATTCTTCAGCAGTAGGACTAAAAGAATCATAATTTTCATCAATTGAAATAACCCCTACTGATGGAGATTTAGAAGCTGCAGCAGCTAACCTTAAAGTTGCTTGCCCTGCATAAGTACCCACTTCTAAAATATTAGTAGTGTTCTTATTTATCATGTCGCTCACTAAACCTTGTAGAGCTTCTGCTGCCTCATCTGATATTTGCTTGAAACGATTAAGATAATTCATTTATCTATTCCTCCATTTATGATTGTAATGTTGTGCCACCTTGTTCTTGAATTTGTCTAATTAATTCAGTGTCTTTCGTAGAATCTGAATTAATACCTACTCTAAATATCGTTGTTTCATTATTAAAGAGATTTGTTATACGTATAGGCACAATTCCTATTGATCCAGATACAGTTTCATCAACTAGAGTTTGTGAAGTCCGATAAACTAATGGATCGGTTGGGGGATTGTTCGCGCCAGTTAAAGATCTAACACCATCTGATAACCTTAATTCAAACTCAACATCTCCTGTTTCTAAATTAGTAGTAAAACTAACATCTTTTTCTTTAATAGTTCTACCCCTACCTTCTGCTATATTACCAACTGTGGCTTCAAAATAATTGTCACCGTTGGCCGAGGCCGGGAAATCAAATCTTAACGCCGGCATCTCTGTTTTAAAAACATTACCTTTTGCTAACATTCTTGCGCTGCCTTTAATAACTGCATTAATATTACCAGATATAGGAGTTGCAGTTGGAGAAAGTAAAAGCGCATCTGTAGTTAATTCTACTGTAGCATCAGAAGGAGCCGATGGTTTTATTGTTAACGGTAATGCTCTACCTATTCGGGTTGGTAAAAATCTTGGCACGTTTGTAGAGCTTTGTACACTTAAAGATGATACATTCCTAACTGTTGTAACGCTGTTATCCAAAAATTCTTGAACACCACCTTGATACTGATAACCTTGAAAATCAGCAGTAGTAGCAGCAGACGCTATTAAAGTAGAATCATTTGCGCTATTACTTCCTTGAGTGGATAAATCAGCCGGACTATAATGATTATTAACAGTAAATCCTGTAACGGGAATTTGTATAATACTTGGGGTTTGATTATTAGGAGTTCGGCCTTCATCTGTAGATATATACCCTAAAAGTCCGCTTGATGTGGGCGCACCAACATATCCTGTACCTGTAGATTCGCTAACTCCAAACTGCCTTCTCATCTTGGATCTTTCTAAAAGATGACTTTCTATTATAATACCTTCTCCCAAAGTATGACTTCTAGCTGGAATAAACTGTTTAATAAATGAAAACATACCTCCAAAAACATCATTAAAATTATCAGAAGCTTTGATAAATGCATTGAGATCTGTTATACCTATAGTATTGCCACTTGCACCACTAACGCTACTCCCTAAAACTCCACCGCCACTTCTTATTCTATTCCAAGAAGTAGAAGATTGTGTAGCAAAAGTAGCCGATGGGGCAAGCCCCATTTGTGCGGTTATATCATGCCATTTTTCAGCAAACGGCCCTGTATAAGATTTTTTATACAAATCTTCAGCATCGCCTAATAAATCAAAAATATTTAAATCTTGTTCAAAGTTTTTAATACTTCTATTAACTGGCTCTATAGCAGGTACGCCGTAGCTAATATACCCTGTGTCAACTATTTTATCTGCTAAATCATCAGTTCTAATTCTATTGTCTGTAGGTGACAAACCAACAGGTGACCACTTCACTACTTTTTCCATGTTAGGCATTACAACATATCTTTTTCCACTAGCTCCACCAAAACTAATAGGGTGTGCTGTGTTGCCTGCTGTTGTTGAGTCAACTATATAGTTATATTGACCAGCTAACACAACATTTTCTCTCAACTTATAATGAGCCGAAAGACTAGAGTAATTAGCTTTATTAGTAATGCCTACCGTATTAACTGCGCCCGTTGAATTTTGAAACGATACTGATTCAAAATTACGAGTATGATCAAATAAATCATCATTTTGTAACGCTACTTCATGCCATGTTCTTACTTCATGCATATATCCCGTAAATGAACCAGAGGCGGGAAAATAAGAAGGAAACTGCGAATAGTTCGTGCCACCCCTAGCAATAGTTCCAACACCACCCGTAGAAGAAAAATTAATTCTTGCCACATCGTAATGTGCTGTAGATCCCGAAGACCACACCACTACATCATTACCGCCAGAAGATGAACCCGACAAAGCTAAAGTCCATACTCTTAATGTATCACCTGATCGGCTCGCTACAACATTAACATAGTTATTGGCAGAAGTACCTTGTCCTTTGATCCAGCCAGACATGGAAGTTAAGTCAGTAATAGCTGACATTGAGGCTGTTATCGTAGATTTAAAAGCTGCTCGGCCACTGGCATCCATATCAATCGTATAAAGTGGATGTTTAAGCAGGGTCATGGCGCTATGATTCCCCGTAGCTGAAACTCTCATTTCAATAGTAAAATTAGTAGAGGCTGGAAAATCAAAAGCTAACGCCGATCCAGTAGTTGCATCTGCTGTAGTCTTCACATATACATCACCACTAGAAAATAAAACTGGAACTGCAAAACTTTCTTTTTTTACCACATCTATATTTTTATGAAAACCAGCATACTCGTTAACTTTTAAAAAGTTTTCGTCTACCCCATAGATTCTACCAATAGTACGAACAGTTTCTTTCGTCCCTTTTGTTTTTAACAAATATACAATATTGTTAACAATTTTATTCCATACTTCGTGAGTTATTTCTAATGAAGTAGCGCCAGATGAAGACTTAATATCATATCCCGATAATTTTTTATTAGAAGCTAACTCATTAAGTTTCACCCCATATTCTGCAGCTAATACCGGTAAAAACCTATTAGGTATTCTATTAGTTTCATCGTAACTTAATCTTCTTATATAAGGCACTTGATCAGCATAAGCTTTTATTTCATCAACCGTATCTGCAATAGCGTCTAAAGTACGTTTTAAAATATTATCATCATCACCACGAAATAAAATAGCCGGAAGCATATCTTCTAGCTTAGAGGATCTATTTATATTTTCTTCTGATGTAAGAGATAACTCTCTTGTTACTTGTTCAATAGATCCGGTATATAAATTCTTACCTACAAACGATGCAGTGCCAGGAGTATTTTCTACAGTATTTATCCATAACTCTTCATAATCACGGGCTCGCGCAGATAAAGATGTCACTAATCCCGTTTGAGATCCTGTTATAGTGTTCTCTTCACCGCGTTGTATCCAAATTAAAGGTACCTTTTCTTCATTATCATTAACAGCATAAACTATATTATTAGAAGTAGCATTAGGAACCGCAGACGAAGAGCCACTAATTCCTAAAAAATCTAAAAGATATAAATCAAAACCATCAGATTCTTTTTTAAATTTATCTACTTCAAAAATAGCTTTTTGACCAACAGCAGCTGTTCCAAGCACGGTATTATTAGAAGATAACCCCGATAAACCAATAGGATATTGTTGGCGTATTCGGGTTAATGCATTATTAAATTTTTCTAACGCATTTCCAAAAAATACATGCTTAGAAAAATCCCCATAATTTATTAAAGGTCTAGTTTTAGAATGAGAACCAGTTGAGGATAAATCAGCTAAATTACCACTAAGCGAACCGGCTCCAGATAATGATTCTATTAAACTATTAAATGTAAATCCATTAGCCATTTCTTATTCCTTACAGAAGGCCATAATCATAATCAGCGCGTCTTGTACTTTTTGCCATTGAAGAAGGATTGGTATCTTCGGTACTATAAGATTCACCCACTACAAAATCCCATTTATCGGGGAAATCATAAAAGAAAGTGTCGCCTCGGACATCTAGTTGCATGTATACCTTATATGGTATACCCACATATAAAAGATTAGTATCTAAGTCAAAGAAATTACCTTGAGAATCATAAGAAATATCAAAGTCTTGTATCTCAATATCATCTGTATATTTCTCTCTAATTTGTATTTTACCCGATTTAACAATAAAATTATTTTGAGCAGTGCTGCTACCTGTCACACTCTTTAAGGCGGTAGTTCTATCTTTAATATTAACTCTTATTCGTTGAGTAGTTCCAGGCTGAAATTTAGGAACAAGATTACTAAGTGTAATTTGATAATTAGCTGTAGTATAGTTACTATGGCCTGATGTAGGTAGTATGCAACTAAAGTTAAACGAATCGGTTCTATATTCCCCCGCAGTAGTAACTGTCCAACTATCTGTAAAAGAAGTCGCTGCGGAAACTCCAATATTTATTCCTGTTAGACCAGCCGCGGCGGTTTCGGTTCCAGCATCACCAACATTAACTTTATAAATTCCTTTTGAATGACGAGCTGCCGTGACCGCTATTCCTAAATAAACTCCTGTACTGCCGGCAACGGTTGTATTGCCATCAGCACTTAATGTCACATGTCCAGGAAAAGGGCCGGTTCCATTTAAATCCGTTAAAGCACCATCCACCACACTATAATAAAACAACAAACCCGATTTAGAAAACTTTATATTGCTTCTATCGTCCTTGATTGCACCGGGCCATTCTAATTGTAAGTAAGGCGATTTTTGTGTATTAGTTTCTCTGCTATAAAATTTCTTAGAATAAAAGTTTTCAGCCGAAACTGAATTGGCTACGCCAGCAGCCGTTGCTTCAGTAGCATCTTTACACTCTTGTGCATCGGACATTCTTAAAAGAAAACCATGATCAGCAGACCCACCATTAGCAATGGTTGTCCCTGTAGAATAATCAAGATAAGCTTTAAAATAATCAGTAACATCTATTTTAAGATTTTCTTCACCATTAGAAAAACTACAAGAGCCAGAATTAGAGTCATAAACCTTAGTAGCATATCCTACATAATTATTCGCGCCTGTTTGTCCAGCGTTACTAGCAGTCTTCCACGGCACTAAATTTGTAGCTGATAGAGCGTTTGCAAAACCTGTATTACTAAAATTATCATTATCTAATCCGCGGCCTTCAATCCAATTAGATGTAAGAGGAAAATTCCATATCTCAAAATTTTCCGGTACTGTATCAGTAGACGGTGTATTAAACATATAAATGTATGCAGAAACAGTAGAATCTGTTCTAGGGTCTGGATACTTACCTGTGCTTACAATACCAGCGCTTAAAGAAGTAAGGCCAAACTTCATCAACATTCTCGCCCATTCTTTCCTATCTTCACGGCGATTATTAACCTTATTCCATACTTCTAATACTGGTGTCAGACCAAAATTAGATGTTAATGAATATTCTGTAATCCATGTATCTATTTGTGAAAATGCTCTTGCGTAGCTCATTTTATTCTCTCATTAATATCCACCGGCTCCAGCGCCCCCACCTGCACCTGCAGCTGCTCCGCTAGCTACTGAATCACCGCCAGTATACGTGCCAACAATATCAAAATTAGGATACTTCATTTCCCATATGGCATTATAAGGAAAGCTTAATATACCTGAAAAAGTATTAGCTTTAATGTCAAAGTTAAACCCAGAGTATGTGCGTCCTCCTTCATTATTAACTGCTGTTTTATTAACAATATCAAACCTTTCAACACTTGTTACACCATCAATACCTTGAATTTTTGCCATTATATCGGACAATGAAATGTTATCATTAAAATTAGTATTACTATTTACAAATCTATTTTTAAGCATAATCAACGCTGCCAAAAGCACTTCTGAAGAATTATATCCTGACTCAATTACCAAAGAGAAATCTATGCCTATATTAATAATACGTCCAGACGCTATAGCTATTGTATCTGAAAAAGATTTAAATCTATCTAAATACGTTATAATATTGTTTTTTACTACCCCAGGAGTATTAATTAAATTAAGATCAGAGTTACGAGATATAGTGTATATAGTGGCACCTAAATTATTATTTGGTGTTTTCATAGCATAACTTCTAAATACTGTACCAAATTGAGTGGGCATTGCCATAATTCGCGCTTGATAATCTTGTAAAGTAACTGCTCTCATTTGAGAATTAATATTATTAACTGCATTAATTCTAATAGCTGCTGGAGAATCAGCCTGTTCGCCACCAGAAGCTTGAGCTGGATTAGATACAGTAATATTATTTTCGGTTGTTACAGCTAAAGTGGAATCAGTAGTTGGTAAATTAGTTTTAAACTGCACAATTCTATCTGCCCACGTAGCAATAGTTCCAGGTCCCACATTAGTTTGTACACCACCGCCTGCAACTCTATAGTCTACAGTGATTACAGTATTACTTGGAGCTACTCCTAAAGTTTTTGTTTTTAAAAAATTAGTAGAATCAATAGCAGCAGCACTAAAACCGGAAGGTGAGCCTCTTAAAGTTGGCGGTAAAACAAAATCTTCCGGATTAGGTATAACATCCTCATCATCATCCTCTGTTAAAATTCCTGTCCCAAACCTTATATTAGTTGTGCCATCGAAATCAATTTCTGTAACAAATCTTTTTGGTACTTTTTTCAATTTCATTATATATTGTGCATTACCAGTAGTGTTAGGATCAGTGTTAACATCCCCAACAAAAATAGTATCTACAGCTAAACTATCGACTTGATAATATTCACTTCCATCGGTCGCTGTTACTGAAATAATTTCTTGTACATTTTTATCAGGCAACCTAAGTTTTAAAAACTTAACTGGATCACCGGCAGAATATTTAAACTTTTTAGTGGTGCCAGCAATGGCAGAAACGCCGCTTACAGTTATAGTACTATTGGTGCCGTCCTCTGAATAAATTCTATTTCTTTTGTCAGAAAAATCTACATCTTCTAACATTTCAAAAGATACAATAGGGTTAGTAGTAGTAAAAATTTTACTTCCTTTTTTCACTACTGTTAACTGATTAGCAGAAGTTGAAGTAGTTACTACCGAAGATACAGACAGACTTGCTATGGCCGGTGTAGTTTTTTTAGGTTTATAGCCATAAGACTGCGCTAAACTAATAAGATTTTTTGTTTCAATAGCTCTATCAATAAAAACTTCATTAACTTGTTTATCAATATTATAGGAGAGTACATCGCCAACATAAGCCATTAAATCTAATATAGCCATACCTCCAGAAGCATCGTTAAAGTCTCTAAACTCATTTGGGAAATATCTTTTTATATAATTAATAAGATCAGATTTAATACTATCAAAATCTTTAGATATATAATTTATTTCTTTATTTAAACTTCGTCTAGGCATTTTTATTCTCTCTTAACCTACGCAGCAAGATATGTATCTTGTAGCTCACCCACATTAGGACTACTTATTGTTAATGAAATTAAATCTTCAACATTAAAATTTTTTAATATATAAGACATTGATACTCTTATTTGATTTTCAGTTAAAGTATTATCGGTTGTTGAATCTTGCACTACCACAGACTGTACTCCAACAAAAGGCATAAAAGTATCTATAGCGGCAATTATTTCTGATTCTATAGCCATTTGCATTTCTTCAATATTAATATTTTCAAATAATTGGCCGGCTAAAGTAGGTATTCTAGTGCCGATCTCACTATTTATAACTCTCTCACCCTTACTTGTCATTAAAAGCACTTTTATATCTTCTTTTACTGCCGCAATCATATTAGTATTGCTTTCAAAAAATCCATGTTGATAAGCTCGTAATGGAAATTTAAAATTAATATTCGTGGGATCTACTCCCTCAAATTTTTCACTTACTCCTATAGTATATCCTACATCTTGGCCATCGACAATTCCAGGATAGTTATTATAATTTATTCGCTGGCCTGGTATACGTTCACCAGTATGAGGGTCAACTCTTCCATTAGGTCTACTTACTGCTATAGCTTGAGGCATTTATTATCTCTTAATTAACAAATTGATTTTCACTTAAATAATCATCTACCCTATTAAATATATCTTGCAATGTTTCTTTTTGTCTATTAAATGAATCTATCAACTCAATAGTGTTATCGTTGATCTTATTAGTCTTTTTACCCAACTCTGAAGAAGAAGGTTCTATCTTTGCATCGGTACCTGGATTCATTGGGTTACCATCAGCGGCACTTATAACGGTATTTGATTCAGATTGATTTACTAATTGTACAGGAGCCGTAAATCGCGGATTTTCTTCACCACCAATAATAGCTTCAAAATTAATTTTTTGTTCAATATTTCTTGTTCTTGTTTGACCTGCACTTACTAACTTAGGCGGTATAGGTATTTCTTGAGTATACCCGGGAATTGTTGAGTTAGCGAATTGTGGTCGTCCACGCTCATCTGTACCTGTTTGTATTCTAATAGTTCTAGCCGGAACATTTATAAACTCAGGTGGCTGCATCTCAAATCGAGGAGCAGTTCTATATCTATCTTTACTTTTAATAGTTTTTTCTAAATTTAATTCTATCTTAGGTAGTGCATGATCATGGTCTATAAAGGCATCCAATAAAATCTGCATTGTTTCTGTTAAGCCAGTAAGGCTATCTAACATTGTCTTTACTATGCCTATACTTTGTCTATGAAAATCATTTAATCTTTCACCTAAAACTTGACTATATAAAGTATCATCCATTCCGTTGTTTCCTGACGATACATTATATATTTGATCAGCTTGATTAAAAATAATAGATCTATCTTCTCCATCATATAGGCCGGAAGTTTCTTCAGCTTTAGCAGATGCAAAAGATATATTTTCTATTTTCTTAACAGTGCTATCTATAAAGTGTATAGATTTAGTTCTAGTTTCCCCAATCGAAGGATTGCTGGAATTTAAGGGCATATTGTTTAATACCATATTATCATTAACAGTTAAAAGATCATTATTAATACCAGCTTCTAACACTCCAGTAAAATTATCTCTATTAAAAGAATGACGAATAAAAGTTCGGCTTCGGCCTTGTTGTACTACATCTCCATAAGTAGCGGATATTGAATAGTTATTAACTCTATAAGCTGGACTAATTGATGGTAAGGGTGGTTTATTTCTAAGTTCATTTACATCAAAGGTAAATCCATATTTTGTTAATGGATTTTGCTCCCCAGTACCTTCTGCAACATTAAGCTCCCCATCATCTTTCCATGATTCAGCTAAAAATAAATTAGTTAACGGAGTTTCATTTATTCTACCTATCCAATAACCTCTAGAGCTATAGCTACTACCTTCTTTTATAACAAATACTTCTTCTCCTACTTCCGGAATAATAAGGTTATGTATAGGGAAGAAGGGAGCATACCACATTTTATTAGGAGTTTTTTGTGGATCCTCTTGATTAAAATCATCAGCTATTAATTTTACATTAAGACTATATGCAGGACGCATTACTGCCGACTGGCCAGTTCTGGCTAAATCAAAGCTAGCTTCTATTACAATTCCTCTATTTAAAATAATAGATTGAGTTAAAGGGCTATACACACCTTGAGAAGAGTTATAAGTATCTGCTATAAACTTATACCCTTTATCAAACTCCTTAGCTATAGACTCTCTACCCAGTACTGGCATCTTTAATTACGTCCTTTATTTTTACACCATTGTCAGTTAGTCGTGTTTCTAAAAATAAAATTTCTTTTCTAGTAGAGCTTATTTTTTTTAAAACCTTATCTAACGCCTTTAATAAAACATTGTATTCCACAAGAATTTGCGCATATCTTTCTGCATTTTCTTTTATTTCTTTTTCATTCATCTATAAAACTTTCTTTTACACCCATATAACCTAATTTTATTTTCTTTAACGACTTTGTTATTTTACGACTTGGTAAATCTGTTGCTTCTCTAATATAAACATACAATTGCTTCTTATTATAAATATTAAACTTGTGATAGTTTTTAAGTATATCATTTATTATTTCTAAAACTGCAAAATCATCTCTTGTATAGTTATCTTTTGCATCCCAATCATCAAAATCATCAATGATTTCATTTATAAACTCTTCATTATGACGACCTACCTGATCTTCTTCATAAGCATGTATACTAATATTCTGTATAATAATATCTTGATTATCATCATCAATAAATCGTTTGTTTTTATCAGCATTACATCGTTGTATCATCCAATTTTTTGTGATGGTGCCAAAGTACGAAAAAGATTTTTTGTTTTTAGAAATGTCAAACTTGCTTAACTTTTCATACAGATGAGTCATTACTTCATGCTCAATCTGTTCTCTATCCCACAATATTTTATTAAAATTATAAGTATAGTAAATGTTTTCTACAAGTTTACGAAAGGCTGGCTCTATTACATCTACAAAAACTTTATGCTTCTCATCCATATCTGCATTAGTATTAAACTCAACAACAGCGTATTCTTGATCTTCGCCCCAATATTTCATATTTATCCTTTTAAGTATAGTAACATTTTATTTTAATAAATATTATAGTTTTTTTATATTATTCTTAACTAGCCGGCTGTTCACTAGTTTGCGCTCGTTCATCCTCCGAAGCATCCCACTGCCCCTCTTCTTCAGTTTTTTCTTCGGTTGTTTCTTCTGGTGGCCTTTGCCATGTCATTGCTAACTCCATAGACGTACTAAATCCTCCCGGAGTTATTGATTGATTTACTTTTATTACTTGAAAAAGACCTTCTAATCCAGGAAGTAAATCTTTTAAATATAATTTTTGATATCCTTGAATATTACACGTACCATGTATAGTTATATTTACTCGCTGCATGTAATGTTTGTAAATACTAGTAACGTCAGACGCATGTTCGGCTAAATAAAATTTCATTAAATTACTCTGCATAGTAGCATTCTTTTTCAAAAAAGCATCTATGAAGGTGTTAGGAGTTTTTTCTAATAACTGCAAGTCTACTTGAATGTCTTCGTCATTATTTGTTATTAAGTTTTCATAATGAGCACCCAACGGCGGCTTTTCTACTCTATCTTCACCAGCATAAGTTTTACCAGTACCAATTGTATGGCGCGCCACAAATCTTTTAAACTCTTCAGCAACATTACCCCACCCTAAAAATTTTCCAAAATTACGATTCAAGCCACCTTCAAACCATTTTGTTGAATCTTTATTTGCCCACATCATAGCAGGGTCTACTTTAGCAGTGAGGTTAATAGATTCTACTAATGAAAATTGTTTCTTATAATAAACATAAAATGCTTCATTTCTATGTAAAACCTCTTGACCTCCTATTCTCCGTCTTTTATTTGCTTCAGTTAAAACTTCTTCGTCAAGAAAATAATCATCAAAATTTGGACCTTCCTCAAAAGCTTGTATCACATCATGAGCATAGTCTTCAGACCAACCATCTTGATCCACACCTAAGGCAGTGACAGCTAACACTCCATTTATATTTCTACACGCTACAGCAGCTTGTCCACCAACCGATGCAATAGTGGTAGGTGCGGTAAGTTGAGTAATAAATTCTAATAAATTCATTCTATGATTAGATGGTCGTAACATATTATCCACTACATCTCTTCTCAAAGCTATTTCCGCAGTACTGGTAGGAACTTTGTCTCCTATATCCCCATATGTTTTACCACTTTGACCATAACCAATAGCGTCACCATAGGTAGGATCTTGGCGAGAAATGTCCCATACCTTTCTCCCTTCATGCTTGCCTTCTGGTTCACTATAACTAACAGCATCTCTTTTATTAATCAAAATCCTTCTGTTATGTTCGGCCAAATTCATAATACTTAACAAATAAGAAGTATATTTTCTATTAATACGGGTGCCACCAGGAAAAACATCTCCGAATACTTGATTAGTAGCATATTTAGTATAATTTCTACCCTCCACAGGATTTATCACTTGGCCGGCTTGACCTCTTTCTTTCCCGAGGCCACCTGTAATATAATCTGCAGGTTTGTTCTCTAATCCCTTTTCAATAAGTAATTTTTCAAACCCTTCGATAGAAGATGATAAATGCCCCATACCTTGTATAGAAGAAACCCACTTCCATACTGAATTTAATCTTTGTTCTTTGTGACTACCAGTTCCAAGACCCACATCTCTAACTGCTGTAGGTCCATAACTGGCCTCGCGGACGCCGCTACGCGTGTCGGCACCGCCAGGCGGCATAACCCAGCCGCCCGAATGATTTGATGCACCTCCAGGTACAATATTATCCGGATAATTGGTGCCATCGATCATGGAGCTCCCGACTGCGCCACCGATGATCCGGTTGCCGAGACTACCCCCGCCGAGCATGCCGCCCGTTACAGCTCCCCCGTACCAACCTATCATGTTCATACCAACAGATTTAAATATATCACCCCACGAAATGACTTGGCCGAACGGTTTGCCTCTATAGAATGTAACTTGATAGCCATAACCATCCCCAGTAAATTCACTTCTTAGGCCCCTTCTCCATGGCGCATTGCCTGGCGTAGACATGGATTCGTGCAGTAGACCCTTACCATCATCATTCACATATTCTAACCCTAATAAACTAGTTGTCGAAGCCATGGCATGGTGCGGTTCGTCTTGTATTAATTGTTTTGCTGTTATTATGTCATCAGGCGTTAAATGATTTACTCTAGCACCCCAAGAAGTGCTATAATCATTAAACCTAAAACTACTGTTCACATTACCTCCTAAATTACCAGGGGTTAATGGGACTTCTTCATCATCTAGTGGTATCATTTTTGATAATCTATGTCCATCAAGTTGGCCGCCTTCTAATTGAGTAGGCCATAGATTCATACCCAATGAAACCATTTGAAGCGCTCGCGCAAAAGCAGTTTGATAACCACCCGGATAACGATCATTTTGTATTTCCATTCTAGATGATGTTACATCCCACACCATTGCGGCGCGTTCGTCTTCGGTTAAGCCAGGGTCACATACATTTTCGTGTAAATAAATATGCCCATGGCGCATAGGATAATGATCTTCTTGAGCAGAAACTAAATCGGAAAAATCTGTTTCATTTGGATCTCCTTGCGCGCCGTTTTGAAAATATGTAATTTCATTTGGATCTAATCTTCGGCCAGCTGGAAAATTATAATACAGTACTTTAAATCGTTCAGCAGGTCCACCCTCTGCATTATGAATGTTATCTATTTCTGCAGCAGTGGGTTTAATACCTACAGTCTTCCAAACATATCCCTCAGCCTCCATTTCACTAACTTGAGCAAAATAAACGGGTGGTAAATTTTCTTTACTGTACGGACCTAGGGTAGAATCAGATACATAACTTAAATTAGACCCTCTATATCGGGCAAAATAATCACTAATTATACCCATAGCTAGACGTTTTGTGCTCGTATCTTGTGGCTCACCATACACCATTGGTGGTGCTATTTGAGATTGTAACTCTTTTATAAGATTCATGTCATCAATATTTTTATGTAAGACCCACCTAAAAAAGTTTATAAAGATATTAATCGGCGCTTCATGCCATAGGCCGCCGCCGGTGCTCCTCGACCCGCCACGAAATCCTTGAGTATGGGCAAGCAGATTACCGATACCTCCAGAAGTGCCCCCGCGGTCGTCAAATTGTTGAAGTACGGGATAAAGCGCATGTCGTAACTCTGCAAAAGTTACAAAAAATTCATCAATTCCGTATTGGTCGTTGGCATTATTCTGCATTGCTGCATCTAAAAAATTTTTAGCTGCTTGAGCAGTTAAAGCTGGGCCTTGAGATACATCAAAAATCGAACCGTAATCATCTCGCTGGTTTTGCCACCATAATTTTAAGTCTAGATTTTCTACTAAGCCTTGATACTCATCACCTATATAAACATTTGATGTAAAAAGATTGCCGAATTGATCGTATGATGCCGAGTCCCTCTCGACATCGACGGGACGATCATCTCCGCCCGGAATGCGATCCCCAGCAGCAGTTCCCTCTGCCGCGGTGCCTTCCGAATAACGTGTCTCCCTGATTCGCGGCACCATCACTATTGGTATAACTTTACCATCTACCAAAGCACGACTATCTTTAATAATCCTCATTGACCGTGGCTTATTGGCTGCATCCGACATGCCGTGCAGGCCGAGGATCTCGTCTATGTTGTCCACCGTGAGAGTGCCTTGTTCGTCAGTATATATGTCGCGAATCTGAGCTTCAGTCTTAACACCAGCAGTAAAATCATGAGTAAACGCATACCATAATGCCAGACTGTTGTATGGGATTTCCGTTAACTCCACGATATTTATCAGTGATAAAAGCTCATCTATAAGCGGCCCTTGCAGCCGCCGCTTGGCGCCGGTCTGATCATCACCAAATGTAAACCCCTGCATAAATAAATCATACATCGCTGCCCGTATTTCAATCTCTCCTACTCCGGTTTGATAATTATTTAGTTGACTGTTGGGATTATTCTGAAGCTGCATCATATATTGGCGTTGAGCTTCAGATCTAGCTGCCCACGCACCATCTCTTAGCTCAATAAAATTTTCATTTGAAATTAATTCATTCCACCATGACTCAGCGCCTTCGCCCCACCGGTCTGCTGTCCAATCCAGCGGCACTTCAACATATTCACTCCCGCGAAGCTTAATCTTCCGGGTGTGTCGGTCAGTTCCTTCCCACGTATTTGTTTCGCCGTACCCTCTATGTTCAAACGTCGCTCTATATCCCGAGGTGGTCAATTTACCGTGGTTGTTGACGACTCTCCCTTCGATACTTACGGACGAACCCCATGGCATGTTGTTGGAATTAAAAATAGCCATAATTTCCTTTATTATGAGTATTTTATTCATTGCTACTATTTTATTACTTATATCACTTTGGCTGGCCAGCGGCAATACCGACTCATCGGCTGTGGGGGTTGGGTTTATCATACGATAGACTAGATATGAAAGTAATGAACGTTTTCCTATATTTTCTTGAAGATCTTTTATTTGTTTTTTCACAGCTTGAGCATTTGCAATCTCTTCGGCACGGTCTTCTGATGGTGCCACGATATTAGCTTTATATGCATATCCAGGAAACAATATCTCTAATATATTTCTATTTTCTGGATCATGTTCAAAATTTACATTAAATATTTTTAATAACTCTTCTTGTTGATCGCTTAATACTCCACTGGATGGTACATAAGCTATATCTTGATCATCAAAAGATCGACCAGCTTGACAACTCGGCCAAAATGCTCTTTTAGTAACATTGTCATATATCATTCCACCTGGACCTGGTACATAATTTCGCGGCCATTTCACACCATTCATTCGTCGTCTGCGCCATAATAACTTTAACATATTCATTGAAGGAAGGTTGCCGTTTTCGTGCCCTTCGTATTCTTCCGGTATCTCTTTTCTATAAGGACTCCAGTTTTTCGGTGACCTTCTTACTCCAGGAAAATAAGAATATAATGAATAATCGAACCTTTTTTCATAATCACGCGTTCGTAATCTCCAATCTTGAGGCAACCCTCCATCGACCGCACTGTGCTGCCAGTTCCTGTCGTAATCTGGAAAAGGCGCGCCACTAGAGTAATTAAAGTTCTCTAACCCTGTAGCAGTCATCAATAATGCCGGCGGTCTATTAGGAATAGCAATATCTTCATAAACTTGATGTATTCTATTGCTCGTTAACCATAATATATCAATAGGTTCATGTAATATATCCCAATATGTTCTTCCCTGCGCTTTTAATCCATTTAATCTTCTACTTACTACACCCTCTATCTCTTTCATAAAAACTTTTTTATATTCCAAATACCATTTTTTCATTGTACTCTGAAAAAGTTGCGGAGATAAAATCCATCTTAAAAAATCAATCTTCATGCCGTAAGGCCCCGGAACCCTAAACTCGAATTGGGCCGAGCTTCGCCTATATTGTTCAATCTCTTTCCAAGGAATCCACATAGCTGCAATTAACTTGTCATATGTATCATTGAAATGATAGCCAATGCCGCCCGCGCCTGCGGCAAATTCCGCGGCAATGCCGGTGCCGCTGTTCGGACCTGCTGTAGCGCCAGTGTTAAAATCTAACCACGCACAGGACGCGATGTCTCCTCTTATAAAAATAGCAATGCCAAGCTCAGTATCATCCCCTAAATTTAGGTTGTAAGGGCCACCATAGGTGTCCTCAACCGTCGTTTTCTTCGGCCCTGCATCATCTTTGGTTGTTTTAAATTCATTCCAAGGATTTACCCAATTTATAGTATTTGTGTTACCAACCATGTCCCACATGTCGCCTATTGTATATCGAGTATTACTAACATTACCTTCGTCTGTTCTAGTGCGATTAGTTTGATTTCTAAAATCTCTAAATGACATATTTTCAAACCTTACACTATCAAATCCTATTCCGTTTTTTCCAGGTGTTTTATTTTGCCATTCATCAGCCCACGTTCTTCCTCTAGCCATAAATTCTACATGCATATCCTTCTGCATAGCAGAACTTAAAACCATGCCAGCTGGCCAAGCCGCATTAAAAGTAGGTTGATTAATAAAAGATGAAGGATCAAAACCACGGGCTTGGTTACCAAATTCTTTTTGAATGTAAGCTCCTATAAGATCACCGACCGGGTTCCAACCAATGTAAGATCGTAGTGCGCCCCAACCTGAGCTAGAGCTTCCCCAACCCTCCCATGTAATTCTAGGGTTATATTTAGGAAATGCTTTTTCATCAATAAATGTCATTATTTTAGCAACAGTTTCCGGAATAGTACCTACTGATACCGATTCTATCAATCGTTGATACTGTAAACCAAATAATGAATTTTCGGGTAAGGGCTCATAATAAAAATTAAGACCAAATTCTTCATCTGACTGCTCGTTATCAACATAATCATCGCGGGTAGGTGCGCTTGATTGTTGACCCATACCATAACGTATAGATTCTAAAACCCAACCAAGATAATAAAAACTAATTCTTGAATTAACTTCTTTAACATTTCTAATCTGTTGAACTTCTACATTTCCACTCGGATCTTCGGGTTCATCAATTATAGTATCAAAGACTATAGGTGCTTGATCAATATCGTACTGTATAATACCAGGGCCACTACGAGGAAAAGAATTATTTTTAAAATTTTCTATATTCTCAAGCATCGCTTGCTCGGAAGACAACACTTGTTCTTTATTAGCGGCAGTGCCTCCAAAAACTGAGCCTGAATCATTTTCTGTTTCTTCGTCAACATTTTGTTGAGGGTCGGCCAGTACTATCATATTGCCGTTGGCATCTACTTCTGGAGAAAAAAATTGTTGATTTCCTCGAAAAATGCTTTCTTGAGTTTCTTCTATTTCAGATGCTAGTTGATCTCCTATAAACTCACCTATAACACCATTATTACTAAAGCCGGCGCTATCTGTAGTTTCTCCACTACTCAATATTGTGTTTGCAGCATCAGCAACATCAGCAACGGTAAAACTAGATAATAAAGCTGCCACTTCATCAAAAAATGTAAAATTTCCTTCTAATTGGCCGACTTCATTAAAGTTAAAATCAAACTTAGTTAATGCCATTTTTTGTGCAGTCCAAAACCCACCAGTGTTTGTGCTACTTAAATCAATTTCTATCTCTCTACGAACCTTACCATCATCTTGAGGAACTGTTTCAACTAATGGATATGGAGCAAAATTTTCGGCCTCTTCTCCTAATTTACTATCAATGCCAGCAGCATTAGACCACCCATATGTTATAATATATTTTGTATTAAGGGTCATTAATTTTTGATAAGCATAATTAAGATCTAAAATATTTGGATCAGACATTGTAATAGATATAGTGGTTCGTCTTCCCAAATTTCCTTGATTAGCTGTTTCACCATTTAATGAATTAATACCCACGCCGCCATATGGCTTATCTTGATTATAAGCGCCCTTCATAACACTATTCATTTCTGCTAAACGCACTAACCCTACTTCTACCGGTTCGCCGCTGCCCTTTTGGCCTGTCACTGTAGCAAATATAAGATCTTTTTTCAGTTGTCGTTGAATAGCAGCTATTTTTTCATTAAACTCATCACTACCTACCTCTGGAGAGTTCCACGATGATGTATCTTCACCCTCTGTATTAACATAAGTAACAAGTCTTTTTCTTCCATGCAAACGCCCAACACCTTGTGTCGGATCATCAGACTGCATCCATCTTACTAAATCTGCCATTTCATCATAGCTCATAATGGCATATAAATTAGCTATAGGAATTAATGCCGAAAGTTCAGCATTACCACTTTTGTTTCTTATATTCCAGCCACCACAAATGTCCGGTGCTGGCGCTTTAATTCCTTGTTTAATAGTTGCTGCTGGATCATTAGCCATATTCTATGCTCTTTTACCTTTTAAAAATTTTGTTAATGCCCTCAAACTTGTAGGTATTCTTAAACTCATACCAGGTGCAAGATGAGGATCAAAAGGACTATTCAAATCATTCATCATACAAATTGCCCACCAATACCTTCCATTACCTAGATGTTCGGCAGCCAACGCGTCCATTCTTTTATCTGTAGTATATTCCACTATAGTAAATGGTACATGCTTAGCTATTTCGGACGCAGGGGAAAACAGAGGTATCTCTTGTCGAAAATAATCATCTTTACTGTATCTTACACGCGCTAAATTTTGATATCTGGAAATTGCCATAATTTATTCCTCTGCTGCCGTATTAGTAATAACAGTTTCATCGCCGTTTCCTTTATATGATGTAGACACTCTATGATTACTTATTTCTCTTAAATAATATCCTTCATGGACACCAGGGTTAGGTGTATCCAAAGTAGGAATATTATATTCGGTTTCATCAAAATTACCTTTTGCTATACCGTTGCTATCTCTTTGGCCGACGAACGTGTCAGCCATTGAACTTCCTCTAGAAGAATAAAAATTAAAATTTCTATCGGGTACTCTTCGATGAATAGGTTGAAAGCTTAATGATACTTTACACCCTTGTGGCATTCTTCGCTTCGGGGATAACTCCCACTTTCCACCTTCACCAAGAAAATCCCAACTGTACCCCAAGTTTTTAATAAACCCTTCTTGATACGGAATTAAATCACCAATTCGCATAGCTATTAATGGCCCGTCTTGTAAATTACGCTTTTCATCATAGTCTGGATAACATTGTTGAGATAGCCACAAAACTCTTTCATAAACATTTTGCAAGTTACGTGCAGTAGTAGCGAATAAAGAAAACTCTATATCCATAGTCCTATCTGTAAATGTATAAGTGTGAACCTGTTCTGATCTACCCAAATAGGATTTAGGCGCCCAAGTAGGTGTAAACCCTTCACTAAACTGACTTATAGTGGCTTGAAAATAACAGGCTTGCCATTTATTTCTTTTGTTCACTGTAGAAAAAACAAAAGGAAAGTACTGTGAATTACCAGCATCATGTACCAGCTTTTCCGCATCTCTTGGTTTTATGTCAGTATTATTAAGAGATCTTACTGCAGGCGAACCTAGTCCTGCGTAACTATTCATGTCAGGGCTTCTCATATTGCCGGCGTGGCCTGTTCCTCTAGGAATATTACTGTCAAAACCTGCATCTTTTCGTGATTGACTATACCGGCTTCTATCATCTTCAAAATTTATAACTTTTGGTATAGGGCCGCCATGAGCAGTTCGGTGATCAAGCATTGAGCCATCTTGATATTCTAAATCTTCAATAGCAGTACCAGCCATCATTCCTTTATTATAATTGCGTGTATCAACTCCATCACTATAGCTCGGAACAACTCCAGCCGATCTATTAGATAGATATGTATTTGAAAATACATTATAAGGGGAATCATTTTGCGGAGCCGATATATTACTAGAAGCTGTATTAGGTATATTTACCGGTAATAATAAATTTTGTTGTAATGTTTCGTGTAAAATTTTTTGAGTTATAAAAGGTTCCGGTGGTCTGGGAAAGCCTGGTTTATATAGCTGAGAAATCCTCCGTATATCTCCTAAATCTTGGTTACCAAGGTCGTGTTTTATTCCTGGCAACATACCCAACAATGATTGAAAATCAGAGTTCGGATCGTCAAACAAATCATAAACAAGCTGTTGGGCTTCGCCACTCAAAGTATCTACAGGTCTACCTATACCATAAAAAATTGTTGGGTCAATCTGACCCACTATTAATCCATGCCGACCAGCTCTTATTAATTCATCACTCGTAGGACTTTGAGTATATCCACTGCCTTGATTTCTAAACCAAGTACCATCATATGAATTACCACCATTATAACGAGAAAAATCTCCAGTAGAGCCTTTAAAATCACCAGGCGATTCTACCATCGGGCGAGGGTATTGTTTACCGTTAATGATATAGGCTTCTACACTCCTACCACCTGCGGCCCCTTCTCGCGGATTTAAATAATGATCTAATAAGTTTTTAACCTTTAATTGTTCTTCAGCAGTTTGATGTATAAGAACCCCTAGCACATCATCAGTATGATATGGTTGGGCTGCCATATCCAAGCTTCGACGCCGGTCTTCTAAAGCTTTTTGTAAACCAGCTTGATAGTCAATATCGAATGCATGAGGAAACCCTACTTCACCATAAAAAGAAATAGGCAATCTAGGTAAAGACTCACCGCCAAATTTATTTTCATCCGTAATGTCAGGAAAAGTATTACTGGCCATGTGAGATGTTAAAAGCTCTTCTTCATTGTCATTAAATATTTGAATAAGGCTCTCTGCAGTTGTGTCTAAAGATTCTCTAGTTGTTGCCATTATTTATCTCTATTTTTATATTAAAGTCCAGCTGCAATAGTCTGCATCTGAGTAGCTGTTACTTCAGCTAATACTCTACCATCCAAATTAATAGTAGTTTTACCATCCCCCATTAACTTTAACATCTGATACAATGCCTTCTTCATCTCCTGCATTTCTCTTATCATCTGTTCATCGTCTTTCCTAGTTTCATCATCTCTTGGAACGCCACCTTGTTTTAGAGGTATCACCGCCTCGGGGCCAGCTTCACCAACAATTCCCGAAGTCGGACCTGAAACAATACCACCTTCAGCAAATGCCATTGGCTCTGGTAAACCTAGCTGTTTATTTAAATGAGCATATGTAGCTTCTACACTCTTGCCAGGTGGGGTTTTTCCTTCTGTATATAGCTTTATAAAAGCATTAGCTTCGGCAGAATTTAAGTCAGTATTTTTTTGAATCTCTTCTTTTAATTTCTTATAGGAGTTGGCCGTTGGTTTGTTGAATCTCCCCATAATAGCTTTGGTCATCTGATTTCCTAAACCAGGAGGTAAGCCTGGCTCAATAGCCATATCTGAAGCCATATGTTCCTTTAAAGTACGCATTGCTTGATCACGATACTTTCCAAACTTAGGATCGTTTACACCTAATTTTTTACCAAGCCAGCCGCCAGCAAGTTTACCAGCAACACTACCAATCAATGGGCCAAGAATCGGAGCAATAGGCGCCAGTGGTGTTACCGAAAGAAGAGCAGTCGCGCCTGCTCCAACCCCCGCTTGGATACCTGCGGTTGCTGCATTAGTTATAACTCGATCCGTAGGCGCGCCAGCTAAAATGTCACCCACTGCTTGATTAGTAGCTCCCAGCAGCCCATGTTGTAATGAATACTTACCTAATGCACTAAACCCTCCACGTTCCTTAAACGCAGCCCAGCCCCCTAAATCGCCTTGAGATTTCTTATCTTCTATAGATTCCTGCCTGTCGCTCCCACTAATACCTCCTGAAAAATCCATTAACTCCGGAGCTGAATAATCAAAATTCACCCCAGTGTTTTGCAACTGCGGCCCTGCATAAGTCCGGCCAAGGCTCTGTGATGTAAGTGGTTTAGAAAAATCTATTGTAGAATATTCAGTTCCACTCCAGTTTGGTCCCTTTGCTGCAATTGTAGTGTCCATTTCCGAAAACAGGTTTGCGCTTTTAAATCTAGCGCCTGTTTTTGCACCATTATCAAAACCAGGCACCCCAATAGATGCCAACTCATTAGCTACACCCTTATTAATCGGCATTCCATTTCGTATTCTTTCAGTAGGTATAACAACCTCACCTCTACCTTCTTCACCTACCATCATCAATGTTGGGCTATTTACATACTTACCTTTTGCTGCTCCTGGATATTGACCATATCCTTGTTGTCGCCGCATGGATTCCATACGCGATAGAGCCAATGAACCAGCACCTCCTGGCCCTATCAAATCAAATAGCTGACCCCATTGCTGTCCCTTTGCTACTTGTTCATCATAAGCTCCCATCCCACCAACATCAAACTTGGCAGCAAGATGCCGTCCACCTTCTTGTATTAACCCTGCGACGGTTCCTCTTATAGCTGCTTCTTTAGCTCTTTCAGGGTCAGCAGTTTGAGCAAAGGTTCTCAATCCTTGTTCTAACCCCATTCCAATACCATTTAATGCAATAGCAGTGGCTTTCGATGATTCGCGGTTTTCATTTCGCATTTCACCAAGTTTAACAAGCATCTTATTAAAGACACCATCTTTTTTAAGTCCTTCAGATACTCCTACCGCAGCTGCTTGAGTATAGCTTTTACCGCCAGCCCAAGCTTTTAATGCCGCAAAAGATGCTGTATATGTAGCATTTTGCCAACCTTTCTCTCCTAGCTCAATACCAAAAGCTGATCTTAATGTATGATCAAGGATGGCTGGATATGCATCTATTGATTTTCTAATATCACCAACCCAATCTCTTCTATTCTGTGCGTCCTCTAACACTGCGCCTCGGAAAGTGTTAACACCCCCATCACCAAACCATTGTACATCTTCACTAAATTGATTTAAGGCATTTTGATATTGTTTAGATTGTTTGTATGATCTTCGATAATTAGCTTCATCTCTTTCGATTTGATTTTTTCTATCTTGATAAACCAATTCTTGATACGCTAAAAGTTGTTCATTTTGTGCTCTACTACCTGCTTGTGCTTGAGCTGCTCTTACGTTTCTTCCACCAGTTTGGCCAGCTGTTGTTATTCCATACTGATAACCAGGAACTCCAATGCTTGCTAATTCTGCCGCTGCTCTTCCACCAATACCAATACCACTTCTTAATGCCGAGCGAGATGTTACAACTTCGCCACCTGCTTCACCTACGATAGCATTGTGTGAGCCTCCAGCCCACCCAAGTGCGCGGGCAGTAGGTGAAACCCCTTCCAGTTCAAGACCTTCAGCCCATATGTTAAATTGTTTGCGCCATTCAGTTCCAGGAGACTGAGATCGACCGCCGCTGGCGATCTGCTTTACTAATTCTGGATTGGCGTCTACATATTTTTGAAATTCAAACCCGAGATTGGCTTCTTGAGTGCCCGCTTCTTTAGCTTGCTTCTGAAGTTTGGTCAGTTTTGCAGCACCATCTTCTAAAGAATCAATAGTATTTTGTAATTCATTATCAAATTTAACTAACTGATAAGCTGCTTCTTTTGCATCATCCTCTTGTTTCTTAAGCGCTGCCGATATTTTCTTTTCTAAGGCTATTTTTTCCTTTTTAACCTTCGCAGACATCGTGTCTTCTTCAATTTCTCTTTGTAATTCTTCTAATCTAGTTTTTCTTTTTTTATATGAGTCTTGTTCCATCCTGGATGCTCGTTCTTCTAATTTTCCACGTTCTTCCTGTCCAGCTCCACCTTGCATTAAATCTCGTTTTGCTATAAGTGCCGAGCGTCCCGCTATTATCTCTGAAGATTCTCTAGCTATAGATGACCCTTTACGTCCGAAACCTTGTGGTATACCCTTCCAATCTGTTTTAACCTCATAATTATCAGATATATAATCAAAGGCTTCTGCTAGAGCATTTTTTATAATTGTAAAAAGTGGACTAAAAACTTTCTTCAAAGCAGCACTCCAGTCACCCTTTTCCAAATCTGCTTGCAAGCCCTTGCCATCAAAGAGCAACCTCATTTTTGTAGTTAACGTATCCAAATATCCAGTCAAATTTTCTTCAAGATAGGTACCGATCCATTCTAGAGCCACGTTGATGGGGCCAGTAATAATACTATTTATTTTATCCCATATTGTGCGTTGGTCTTGAAGCAATCCTTCTAAAGTTCTTTGTTTCTTAATAGACTCTTCCAACGCGATGTTGTCTGCCGTTAATTGCTGCCCTCTAGCTCTTCTATTTCTAACTTGCCGTAATCTAACCTCTTGTTCGGTAATGCCCAGGGCTTTCATAGATTTTAGACGACCTTTATCAAAAGCTGTTTCCAATCCTCGGTTATCATTTTGCATATTATGTTGCTTAGCAAGAGCATCAATATAACCATCGCGCATTTTTTGTTGCGCTTCGGCATCATTCATAAAGGCGACTTGATGAGCCTCCATAGCATTAAAATTAACTCCCCATCGCCTATTTATCTCAGTTATCGCATCCGCTGCAGATGCATAATCTCCACCAAGAGTCTCCATTGTGTTTTGTATACCTTCTAGAGTAGTGCCGTTATCTGAAGCGTGCTTTGCCATCTCTATAAGATTCTTTACTTGATCTTGACCATATATAGCAATAAGATTACTATTAGCTACCATATCTCTTGTAACTCTAGCAACATTAGTACCAGTGTCAGAATACTGTACAATACTTTCTACCATCTGATGCATATTTTGTGCAGTAATAGTAGTTTGATCTTGAATAGCTCCAAAAAATTTAGCGGACGCTTGGGCGCCAACTCCAAATACTTTAGAAACTAAAGTGGAAGTTTTCAAAAACCCTTCATTTACTTTACTTGTTTTAGCTAAGTTGTCTAGCATCGCATTAGCGTTTTCTGCTATTTCTTGTAACTGAACACCCATTATCGCTAAATCTGCTCTAACACCAGCTATAGCTGGCTGCCAACCTTTACGCAAAGTGTCTCTAAATACACCAGCAGTTTTTGACATACCGGCTAAAATTTTATCAGCTTCTAAAACTTTATCAACTATAGTTTTTAAGGCAAGTACTACCAGCCCTAACGCACCGGCCTTACCTGCCAATTTACCAATCCCACCGGCAGCACTAGCGGCCCCTTTCTTCATACCTCCAAATAATTTTTCTTGAGCGCGACCGAAATTAGTCATTTGACGAGTAGAACCTGTCATACCCTTTATCATAGCTTTTTGTACTTTTAAATGCTCCCTATTCTGCCGGGTCGCCCTCTGCCAAAGAGTATTTTCTTCTTTATATCTTCTCTTTTCTTCCCTAAAGCTTTCTTTTTCTTTTTTAATATGTTTTTTATTAGCTTCGGCTTGAAGCTTAAGAATCTGATTAAACTGTTTGCCAGTGACATTACTATCGCGCAGAGTTTGGTCTGATGCCTTAAGCGCTTCGCTAAACTGCTGTATACCTGTTGCAAGATCGCCTACTGGTATATTGGTTAGCCCTTGAATACTTTTTGATATGTCACTGGAAAAATCAGCCATTTAATATTTCTCTACTTAACGTATCCTTGCTTTTTCATGTAATCTCTTACAGTCATTCCACCTCTTATTTTTTTATCCATAGCAGCTAAATATTTTTTTTCATACTTCTTCGATTTCTTTTCTAATTTTTTTAATTCTTTTTTATTTCTTACATCTTGTTTAGTCTGATTTTTTTTATTAAAAATTTTAGAAAACATACCAATGCCTACCAAAGATTTAAGAAGCCCTTTTGATTCTAATTCATTAATGTTTTCCATGCGAAATCTCCATTAAACACAATATTATATAAATAAATATCTCCACATTATAGTTTTCAATGCGGAGATATTACTTAACTTACCTATCTTTGTCGTCTTTGTCGTTGTGTTTCTTGGCGTTGCTGTCTTTGGCGTTGTTGTGAATATTGTCGCATCGCTTGTTGTTGAGCTTCACTAGCTTTCTCAGTATCCTCTGCAGCTTGGCCGTGAGCTTCATTAACTCTTTCTATCCACCATCGTCTTCGATGTACAGGTAGATTATATGCGTCAGTAAAACTTAAGTTGCCATGATAAACACACGCAAATATTTCACTGAAAATATATTCTTTATGACTCGGAGTCAGGCCAAAAGAAACCTACCGTTACCGGTATGTCCACCTCCCCCTTAAAACCACAATGAGAACAATTAAACTCTTGTTTCATAATTACGTCAGGCTCGATTTCTTCAAAATATTTTCTAAATGCGCGAGAATCTCTAACACTCATTACATCTACAAATTGATTAATAGTTGCAGGATTATCATCGGCATTAACTGAAGTTATTTGGTGCTTAAGTCGAGTAGTTACATTAGAGTCAAAAGGAGAATTAGTCATCTTCTTCAACTTTTCCAATTGATCCGATATCTCACCTTCTTCTTGAGTATTCAGAAATTTAAAAGTAATTTCATTTCCCGATGGAAGCTGAAAATAAAATCTATTCTGACCTCTTTCTGTCGGTTCAGTATCTAAAAATCTCATATTTAAAGACGATAAATCAAATTCATGTCTTACTTCTACATTACAGCTCGGACAATCTAATTGTACATTATACTCAGGCCCATATCCTGTAATTCTTAAAAAAGTTAAAATAGAATTTTTATCACCGGAAATTAATTGATCTGCTTTTATAGATTTATTTAAAATAACATTATCTAAAACTGCATCTAATGCTTTTCCACTCCTTAACAAAGACCGCGAAGTTAATACATCTTCATCTTGTGCAGTAAGATGTCTTACTTCAATTTCTTCCAATCCATGAAGGGGAGATTCTACTGGGTAAATTAAACCCTTAGAAGGAAGCATAACAAAATCGCGGGGAACAATAAAACCTCCAGGCTCCTCGCGATTTTGTTCTACAGGTACATTCTTAGCTATATGCTGCGGTACCTCTTTATTTAAAGTTTCCTCTAATGAGCTTTCGTTCTCATTACTTCCGTCATCAAATTCAATAGTTGCCTTTTCAGCCATATAAACCTTCCTTTAAAATTAAAACCATACAAATTATTTTAATAAAATATTTTTGTATCTTAAACTTAATATCTTAATATGCATTCATCCGGCTGTACAGTAAGGCTGATTTCCACAGGATCTGCGTTTGAATAATCTAAATCACCAAAAGTAGCGTCAGTAATAAAAGCGCCTCTTATGTCCCATTCTTCAACAGCCACACCAACAGGGTCCATCGAAATTAATGAAAAATCCTTTTTATAAAAAGCTGCATACCCTTCGCGTCCAGAAATTGTTTCGTGAGCTAACCTCACCCATTCCATAACTTTTTGCGAAGACGATGGAGCAATAGGATCTTGCAAAGTAAGAGACATTGTACCCCACGTAAACTTACCAGCTAAAAATCTTTTACTATTAATATAATCAATAGGAATAGAGTCTTGAGTCAAGCTTGGTCTACTAATTGTTTTAGCAACAAACTGAGGAATAACATCTTCATTAAATTTGAAGTACCATCTGCTTGAACGCTTTGGCTCAAAAGTATCCGCAAGCATCTCATTTACAGGTCTAACATCTGGCATTCGTTTTCTCCATGTACAATAATTCTAACTAATGTTGTCATTAATAAATATGAGTGTGGGGGAAATTTTGTTTCCCCCACACATTTAATTTAATTACTCACTAAACGACGCACCTTGCGGCGTAAGTGTAAAGTCAAAGATAACAATTTCTGCAACCGAAGTCGGTTTGAGGAAAATCTTACCTTTGATAACATTTCTATCCACTAAATCAGCGCCTTCTTCAATAGAAGCTCGGAACTCATTAACACCATTGGCCGCTTGGACCGCGCCAAGATAGTTATTAACCATCGTCAATAAGTTACTTCTTGTTTGAGCGTTGTTGGCCTCAAATACGAAGTTACGAGACATTCTAGAAATAGTCTTTCTAACCGTCAGCATCATTCTGCGAACATTAACTCTATCCAATACAGACTGCTTCTTCTGTAGCGTCTTCTGACCAAAGATTACAATACCTTGACCTGGGAATGTAGCAATAGGATTAACGCCCGGAGTATTGTTATAAAGATTATCACGTTGTGTCTGTGTCAATCTTCTTCTAACTTCCAATACTCTTTCCAAACCACCACGATTAAAGCCAGCAGGTGCAAACCAAGGCTGACCAACTCTATCATTGAATGCATATGCGCCCATGATTTCTACCGAAGGCGGTACCCAAACAAGTCTATTATTTTCAGCGTCATTAATTCTAACCCACGGATAATAAGTAGCACCATAACTAGAATCAAATTTAGTAGCTTGATCTTGAGCATTACTAACCGACAAGCCCAAACCAGAACCAGTCGAGGTAGAATTAGCTAAGTCAATAAGTAAGAAAGAGTCCGCACGTTGTTCAACCATATTGAGGAAATTGTTAATCGGTGTACCCGCACCTGACGAAGTAATGCCAGGAACAGCCAACAGATTAAACTCAACTTCTTCGGGATTAGCCAATGTTTTTCTTGCCACATCAAAGTCACCCGAAACGGTACCAGTGTCTTGAATGGTTAACATATTGCTACGAGGATCATAACCATCCCAGCCTCCAAATACAGGAGCAACAAACTTAAGGGCTTCATTATTTTCTATACCTTGACAACGGCGTGTAGAAGAATTAACAAAGTTACCAGAATTAGAACTAACCATGTTAACAACTGTAAAATCTGCAGGCGTTACCGGAGTGTCATCTTCTACGTTATCACCCGTAACACCCAACTCACCAGTGGTGGAAAGGAATAACATACCATTATCAGCAGTAGTACTACCCGAAGCCGAAGTAACCGTCTTCTTAAGTCTATCACTAACACCAGGCGAAGCAAAGTTAATACCCATAACTTGAACCTTATCCACAACACCGTCACGAACTTGGTTAGTTACCGTAGGTAATGCAGCAACAGTAGCGGTCAAACCACCAGGAGCGCTATTACTCGCAGCACCACCACCAGCAGCGGGACCACTCGCAGGTCCACCTGTTTGAGCAAGAATAGATCCAACACCTCTAAAACCACCAGGTCTAGAATCGTTGGGGAATCCATTGGTATTAATATCTACTCTTACAAGTTTAGATCTATTAGGATAATCTCCATTAAACAATAATTCGGGAGGATCTTGAGTAAGATCATACGACACCCATCTATCCCCAATTGCGCGTCCGATATAATTAGGAGAATCAATATCAAGATTTACATTAGCATACGATTCCAAAATTTCTGGACGACGATCATCATCATGCGCATTACGAATACTAACAGTAAATTCTGGAAATGCCGATACCGAAGTCGCAACATTAGAAATTTGAATCTTAATAGAATTATTTTCTATAGACCCATGAGAGCGAGTATAGAATCTAAATAAGTTCTGTACTGCGCCCTGAGCATTTTGCGACACAAACCACGGCGACTGTGCTTCCGCAAAACCACCAGTAACGTCATCAAACTCATCACCATTAGCAGTAATAGAAGCATGATCTAATGTAACGCCAGCAGCAGCCGAACCAGCACTTACCGTACCGTTAATATTACCCACATCATAATCAAACACCGCGTCCACATACAGATCAGTAAGCTTTTCACCCGTATGGGAAGTTTGAGGATCGGTACCCATCACCTTCTTAATGTAACTACCACTAGCTTCGTCCATAGACAAACCAGTAACAATCGTGCCATTAGAAGACAACGAGAAATTGGTGGGGGAACCACTCAGTAGAATGTCACCATCACCAGACGTTCTCTTTCTAACTGTACCTAAAACAGTACAGCCACCCGAAACCGCCGAGATCGAATACCCCGACATCTTGGGAAACGAAAGAAAACCAATCGTACCCGCAGCAACAGCACCTCTACCCAAAACTCTTGTTACACTAAGTGTAGAGCCATTTCTTAAATAAGAATTAGCTGCATAAGGCATATAAAATTCAGGTTTTAATCCACCAAACCTATCTCTAAACTGACCAAAGGAATTAACTGTAGTAGGTAGGTATGCCGGACCCTTCTTGGTATACCCAACCAACGCAGCACCAATGGCAGCAGCGCCAGGCGGCGGACTAAAAGTATCATCCATTTCCTGTGTATATACACCAGGAGACACAAATACTTCAGCCATTTATTTTCTCCATAAAAAGTTAAAGAAAGTATTTTATTTAGTTTTTATTTTTTTTCTTCGTCAAACAATAAAGCAAAGGCTATATACAATAGTGTGTATGCTCTTGTAGCGAAGTTTTCTTATAGCAAATACGATAGAACCTAAAAACTTCATAATAAATATGACTTTATTATTCCAAAAACACTGTTCTTCAACTATTTATATGGACTTATAGTGTCACAGCCTCGGCTTCTTCAGCTTCAGTTTCCGTTGGTACTTCAATATCTTGTGAAACATTTCCTTCACCTACTTGAGAAGCACCACTATCACCTGTAATATTTTGAATCAAAGCATTGGCATATTGCAACGCACCTTGATTGGAAGCTAACGTAGCCTTACAGCCTTCCAGCTGTTCTTCTAGTGTAGCCTTTTGAGCTACCAAGCTCGCGACGGTCTGCTGCAATTGTCCCTGCTGCTCTTGAATTTGTTCCAAACTAATTGAATCTGCCATTTAAGTTTCTCCTTTTTTCTTTTATAAATTCCATCGGTATTCGATAGTATTCAGTTTTATATTTTTCATACCCGGCTTTAAAAGCTTCGTATGACTCTTCTAACTTACCAATAAACTCCGCAGATACTCCAACATAATAATAACTTTGGTACTCTTCGGGATATCTACGTAATCTATCTTTTGCTAATTGATAATAATAGGGAGCTTTATCTTTCATATTCAGCTTACCCCAATGATGTATAACAATATTTGACTTTACATATCTTAGCCTCGCTCTTTTTAATGATTCATATAAAGTTTCGTGAGTATTATATTGAAAAAATACTCTTGGATCGTTTCTAAACAACCGAATACATCCATCATCAACTGCGTTAGTGTAACCTTTGTATTTTTCTACCTTTTTAACCCCAAATTCTACCCTTTTTTCGGGTAAATAACCTCTTTGAGAGACTTCGTAAGCCCATACATCCTCTCGTAAGTTAACAGCTTTTTGGACTCTTTTAAGGTTGATTTCGTCTATTTCCTCATCAGAATCCAATCTTAAAACCCATTTTGACTTACATATTCTTAATCCGGCGTTTAAAGGTGTAGAATAATCATCATGCCAAGGAAAATAAAGTATTTTACATTCACCAGACTCTTTTACCTTCTTATTCCCCGTTACAACAATGATTTTTTCTTCACATATACCCTCTACAGCTTTAATAATGTTTTTAGCGCTATTAAACTCATCTTTAATCATTAACAATAGTGCGATGGACATATAATGTATCCTTACATTCTTCTATAGATGTTTTCGCATTCTTATATTCAGCATCAGCCTCATCAACATCAACCACATCAATAGTACCTAATTTTTGAGTAGATAAGTGAGCAACAATATCTGCATATACCAAAGCTGGTAAATCAGCATCATTATGCTTTACAAGATAAGAAACAAACCCGGCTAAAAATGTGTCACCTGCACCGATAGCATCTACACAATTTTCATTTTTATCTTTAGTAAAAACAATAGTAGTTTTGGTGTTTTTTAAATAAGCAGTAAAACCTTCTTCTCCTTGAGTAACAATAACATTAGAGTTATTCATTTCAGCAATTTTTTCAGCCGTATCTTTAGAGAATTTTTTTATACATTCTTTGGCTGTCTTTAAATTTATTTTTAACCAATCTATTCCTTCATGCTCAGGATAAACATAATTAGTGTCCACTAAAACCTTAACGCCATCCGTGTTACGGCATTTTTTTATAATACAGGCAATATCATTATAATCTAAAGTGCCTTTATGATAATCAGAAATGATTACAAAATCATTTGGCTCAATAAAGTTGATGAAATCTTGTACAATAGATTTATTATGCTCTATAGAGTCATACTCATCTTCCCGTAGAATAAACTTATCTTCCACATAATATCTTATCTTAGTTGCAATCTTATCTTTGTAATTAGGAATGTACCCGTCGCCGTACGAGTGAAAGAAGTTTATTTCTTTCTTACATAAAGATTCCAAATTACGCACCAGATTACCGGCCCCACCATCAACGTCCACTTGCTTTTCACATTCTACCACAAGTGCAACATTGTTAGCGGGGTCGGATCTGAGTGGCTTAAAAAACCTATAGCGATCAACCATCAAATCGCCAATTACAAGTATTCTACTCATTTACTTATTATTAGTATCAATACTTTCCTTACGGTACTCAGTAAGCAACTTCTTCAACTCAGTTGCTGCCTTACGAGCACGAAGACCAGCAGCCTTGTTACCACCGGCATTCTTGTCGTGATTAGCTCTAAACTCTTCAACTGCTTCCACGATTTGATTATAAGTAGTTTCCATAATTACACCTCCTTAGAATTAACTTTCTTTTTTGTATTTGTGATTATCTCTCCCTTTTTAGTTTTCATTAGCTGATCAGATACAAAGAGAGCAGCACCAGCAGCCAACTCGTCATCATTATGAGGTTGAGTAAAATACGTCTTCTCATCTTGTAACTCAGCTACAATATTATCAAACATCGTAACCTTGCCACCAATAGCAATATTACCCCCTAAAACCTTAATTTTCTCTACATAGTTTCGTAGTGAACCTTCAACTACACTCAATACACTAGCAGCTATTGACGCTCGTTTAGAGTGTGTTTCAGTGTCGTTTTTATTCATCCATGCATCGTCTATATCTCCTTCTCCACTTAACGGTGGAAAGTATCCAAACTTTTCTGGAACGTTCTTAACTCCATTCAAAACCATTAAAGCTGTACCTTGATCACCATGAAAAATATTTCCCATTTGCGTATTTTGTGGCCAGATCCAATCCGACACATCTAATGTATCGCCACTATGGCCAGCAGCCAACTCTCTTAACGCATTCATATTTTCTATCGCAGGATACATTCCTAAAACATCAGTAAATCCATTATAAACATTTATAGCCGCAAAAGTTTGATCTCTTCTCCAAGTTCTAAATGCTTTATCTTCATCTTGCATCCAATAGATGCAATTATTGGCGCCGAAGCCATCATGTGTATCAATACAAACAGAGATGCATTCAGTAAAAGGTGAAGTTAGATAGGCGTATGCACAATGAGAAAACAAATGATCTACTACCATACATTTTACAATTTGATTATCAATATTAAGAGTATAAGTTCCTTGAGCAACCATTCCATTATTTCTATAAAAATTAACAAAGTCTTCCATAGAATACTCTATACCATTTTCTTTTGTTATCGAAAACTTTTCTTCATTCTTATCCCAACATTCAGTGCCTTCACTATCTCTATCGCTAAACCAATTAACTACGGCAGCTAAATCAATATCCTTTAATCTTAATTCAGCGTCATCCAATGCATCTTTAATAGCTTTCTTAGTAATACCACGTTCAAAATTTTTACCAGTCTTAGCTTGGCCCACAATCTGGCCATTACTAACAACACAAACGCCACCATTATATCCACATTGTAACCCAAGTATATTCATATTAACCCTTTTTTCTTTAGATAAGTTTCTTGTTGTCTTCTTTCCCGCTCATTATGAACGTCCCATTGTGTCTTATTGCGAAACCATTGACGCTCGGCTCCAGGGTTAGGGTCGTGATACCCTTCATCTGGTGTTGCAGGCATTCTTCCCATTTTTAATGAGTTATTTCTCCCATATAAACACTTTTTATTATCTAGCTCATAATGTTCTTCTTTTAAACCACTTTTTTCAAAATTCCAATCAAAATTTTGACGATGCAGTGCTTGCATAGTATATAAGTCTAAACCATCATCAGCTCGACCTCCATAATTCTCACGATACGTATATTGACCAATATGAAAAATAGTCATCAAATCACTTACACCAATTTTCCACCCTTTTCGATTACACATAATGGCACAATAATCGTCAAACCCATAGCTTGGTGACTTCCACCATGTAGGAAATTGTTGAATTTCTTCAATCAATCTTCGATGAATAAATGGG
>VTLG01005747.1_pt1 | contig 45863 bp, 48 predicted proteins | sample 4694571 | NCBI WGS metagenome assembly VTLG01 (sample SAMN12604809, study PRJNA352737) | marine metagenome | biome: ENVO:00000447; feature: ENVO:00000209|ENVO:00000569|ENVO:01000036; material: ENVO:00002151; isolation source: viral sequences binned using virsorter ...
GGTTCCAATCAGACTGAACATTAACCTCTGCTCCGGTCGCAATCCCATCCAGCTTCGTTATCTGCGTACTGGTAGCTAATCCGGTTTGAGATGCAGTAGCGTCAGGAATCGCTGAAGTATACTGCACGTTGGGTTTGTTCTTGATGAAATCATCTTCAGTGTTTGTTGACTGGTTCCAATCAGACTGAACATTAACCTCTGCATCACTGCTAACCGTAATCGTGCTCCCTGTCTGGCTCACCGATGCCGCCCCACTGCCAGCAATAGTGACATCATCATCGGTTGAGTCGCTGCCAGCCAGTCGCACCTTCACCGCACCACTGTCCGTCAGCGTTGATAAATCGTAGGTGGTGTTCGTGTCATTTAAGGCTGGGTCGGACCATGTCCCATCGCCTTTAAGAAATCTGCCTGTCTCCCCCACACCATCAGGCTTGGGCACTAGGCCGTCCGTAGTCGTAGTAAACACCGAATAAGTCGTGTCCTCGTCAGGCAGTGTCACAGAGTTGCCATTGGAGATGGAGAGCGTCTGGCCAGAAATGGAAAGCGTCTGCTGGTCAAGGTCGGCAGGAGTCGCCCATGTGGAGTCGCCGCGCAGGAACGTGGTGGTACTGGCACTGCCGCTGCCGAGCCGCGCAGTCGCCATTGTGCCAGACACTATGTCACTGGCTGGATGCGTGTGATGTGAGCTTTGGTCGCCACCAATGATTCGCCCACGCAAAACTGTCCCGTCAAATTCTGCGCTGGGCACGCCCTGTGAAGATGACGCCGCATCAAATTCGGAACCATCAGTTTGCGATGAGGGAAGAACTTTGGACATCGTGTATAAGCAGCGTTTGACGGAGGAATCACTCCCCCGTACTCTGTGATACCGAATTATCACAGCGCGGTCAAACATGGCTGATGACAAATACGGCCTTTCATTCGATCACCCGGTCAACGATCTGGAGGTCGAGCTGTATTGTTTCAGGAATGGAAGAACCCCGGAAGAGGGAGGGCTAGGAAGGTTCCAGCACTTCAGGAATGCCGTGGACATCCTGTGGCCTGAAACAAAATGGAACCCGTGGCTTGAAAGACAACTAGAAAGTCTCTGCGAAAACCAGTGGACAAGCTGGGCTGGGTGCGCGGCCAGCGGGAAAACCTTCGGATCGTCCATATACGCCATGGTATGGTGGTTAGCCAAACCGCAAGAGTCATCCGTCATTCTTACCTCGACTACTGCTAAGATGATCAGAAAACGGGCGTGGGCTAACATCCAACAATTATACCGCGCTTGTCCCGGCTTCCCCGGAAATCTCGTTGATTCAAAAACTACACTCCAGTCAGTTAAAGGGGACGACCGACAGGCAATATTCGCAATCCCAGTACTTGATGGTGCCACTTCAAAGGCAGTAGCGAACATCCAAGGCGTACACTCACCTCGGATTTTAGTCATCGTGGATGAGGCCACCGACACGCCAGAGGCTGCTTTTGAGGCTTGCTCCAACCTTTCAAAGGGCTGCGAAGAGTTTCAGTTTTTGGCCATTGGTAACCCCCACTCTCATTTAGATGAACATGGCCGATTCTCTGAGCCAATCGGTGGTTGGGATTCTGTTGGTGTTGAAACTCAGGAATGGAAAACCAAATACGGGGTGTGCCTTAGATTCGACGGAATGCACTCGCCCAATGTGGAAGCTGGGGAAACTAAGTACCCCTTCCTCATTACAAGCCCTCAAGTCCAGCAGGCAATTTCCTTTGAAGGAGAATCCTCGCCAAAGTTCTGGAAATACACCCGTGGCTTTTGGCCCTTGGAAGGCGTGGTAAGAACGGTGCTTTCCGAAACTATGTGCGAAAAATATAAAGCCCGCCAACAGCTTACTTTCATTAACAATGCAATCACTATTGGCGGGCTTGACCCGGCATTCGGCGGCGACCGATGCATTCTGCGTTTTGCTAGGTATGGCGACCTTGACGGGGGCAAGATGGGCATACAGCTTTCTGATGTTATCCCTATCAAGGTGGATGCCAATTCCGTGGAACCCATACATTTCCAAATCGCCAATAAGGTACGCGAAGCCTGTATCATGCACGGATGTGAACCGCGCCACCTTGCCATTGACTCCACTGGAGAAGGTGGTGGCCTATGCGATATCTTGTCCAAGGAGTGGAGTAACCAGATCAGGCGGGTAGAGTTTGGGGGGCGTGCTAGTGATCTGCCTGTCTCGGAGCAGGACGGGCGACCCAGCCATGAAGCCTATAATAATCGCGTCACTGAACTATGGTTCTCTGTTAGAGAATGGCTAATGGCGGAACAGATTGGAGGAATGGATGACCCCACCATCATTGAGTTCTGTTCCCGTCTGTTCGATGACACCAAGCGTAAGCTCGTCGTGGAACGTAAGTCAGAGATGAAGGCTCGCACCAATCAAAGTCCTGACTTGGCCGACGCCGCAGTGTTGATTGTGGAATTAGCAAGGCAGCTTGGCTCGGGCCGTTTGCATTCTGTCACAGAACGCGATAAAAAATGGAATGAAATGGTGAATGAGTACGACTCGCTGTACGCCGAGGATAATCTTTATGCAGGTATGGAATAACAAAACGCGCACACCGCTGAACGGATGGCGTTACAAGGTGCCTGAAACTGGTACGCTGATCCACGGGAGCAGCTTTAATGTCTTAGTTAACAAGGTGCAGAAGCACATGGACGCCAATGAGATTGCGTACGACCTCAGTCTACAGCGAAGAATTGAGGAGTTCATGTGTGCTGAGATTCCCGATGGGTGCAGTGAAGTTTACGAAAGCGAACCTAAGCCAAGGAGTCTCAATGTGGGAGATGTCCTTCGCTTTACCGCATTGATTGGTGCTGATATCATCAATGGCCGAGAACGTGTTTCCAAGGAGGAATCCAATAGGCGAGCAGAGATTTGCGCTGGCTGTGTTGACAACATCAAGCCAGAGGGCTGCACCCGTTGCAATGAACGACGTATTGCGAAGGTTGTGGAAGTCATGGCGGGAGCACGGGCCACTCAATACGATGCCAAACTGGAATCATGTCGTCACTGTGGGTGCCTGAACCGGGCGCAGGTCTGGTTCCCTTTAGGGCTTCTACGTCGCTTTATGCGCGAAGACGTTAACGAGGCACTGCCCTCACACTGTTGGAAAAAGAAATGAACGCATCTACACAAGTAAAACTAAAAAACATCTCCGACAACGGACAACCTCCACAATCACGACTTAACGATGCCGGGGAGGTATCCGATCTCGTTCGACTTCTTTCCAACGCTGACGACTCTCGATCCAGAGTTCGCGCCAAGGTGCAAGGTCTGGTAGATGGCAACCCCCCATTTAACCCCGGAGAGCTGAGGCGCACCGGGCAATCCTACCGAACTAACGTCAACTTCCGCGAATCCGAGGGGTTTCTCAGTCTCTCTCTCGGGGCGTTCTACGATGTCTTCTCCGAGACTCCCACCTACGCCACGGTGCGCCTCAACTACGGGGACGCCAACGAATCTGAAACCTACAGCCGCATTGTCACCGAGGAGTTCGACCGCCTCCAGAAGCTGGACGACGACTTCGACTACATGGTGCAGCTTTCCCAGCATGAAATGGTCATGTTTGGGTACGGCCCAGTCTTGTTCGAGGACACCACCAATTGGCGATGCAAAGCCATTAAGGCTGGTGACCTACTGCTGCCCGAGGGCACCAAGTCCAACATGTCTGACTGGTCAGTCGCCGCCGTCCGAGCCAGTTACAACGTCCACGAATTGTATGCCTTCATCCGAAATGAGGAAGCTGCCGCCGCAGTGGGCTGGAACCTTAACGCCACCAAGAATGCTATTATTCAGGCTTCTCCCAGTGGAAATTCCTCCAATGACAAGAGTTGGGAGCATTATCAGGAACAGCTCAGAAATAATGATCTGTCTTACTCAGCCAAGTGCGACACCGTGCAGGTAGCTCATGTCTTCTACCGGGAGTTCGCAGACGAAAAGCACCCGGACGGAGCCATATCTCATTGCATTATTGACGAACGGGGCGACGGGAAATCTTTCCTCTTCCGAAAAGTGAGCCGATACGATAGCTGGCCACAAGCCCTGCATTGCCTGTATTACGATAAAGGAACTGGCACACACCATTCAGTGAAGGGGCTGGGTGTCAAGATGTACTCAGCTATGGAGTTGAAGAATCGCCTGCGTTGTGCGACTTTAGATGCTGCATTCGCTCGGGAGAAGATCATGTTTCAGGCCACCACCCCAGACAGTCTGAATCGAATTGGCGTTGTCCAGCAAGGGCCGTATGCTGTCATGCCTCCCGGCTTCAACATTGTACAGACCAGCTCCCCCGGAGTACTGGATGCCGCCATGGCCGTGGAAAAAGACTTGGAAGGACTTATGCAGGCCAACCTCTCCCAGTACCGCCAACAACTGGAGAAGCCCGGAGGTAATCCCCGCACCGCCACTGAAATTCAAGCCTTGGTTGCTCAACAAAGCGTCCTTGGAAAAACTCAATTGAACCGCTACTACACGCAACTGGATGCCCTGTTCAATGAACGATATCGTCGCGCCAGCAATAACAAGGTCACTGAGGACATGCCCGGAGGGCGTGAGGCTTTAGAGTTCCAAAAACGCTGCCGCAAGCGAGGCGTCCCCCCTGCCGCGTTAAGGGCTGTGGATTGGGTCAAGGCCACTCGAACCGCAGGGCAGGGCAGCGCATTTCAGCGGCAGGCTGTTATGCATGACATGCTTTCAGTTATTACCACCCTCCCCGAAACAGGGCGGGAAGCCGTTATTCGAGACTATATAGCTTCCAAGGTGGGCACCCAAATGGTAGACCGCTACATGCCCAAGCCCGAACAAGATAAAGGGATGCAGGAGCAGGTACAGGAAGCCGCCGTCGAGAATCCACTTTTCAAGATGGGGGCCACTGTGCCCGTCGCGGACGGAGACAATCACATCATCCACGCCGAGGCTCACATCCAGTTTGGTGGCGAGGCTGCTGCGGCACTGGCTGAGGGCGGTGACCCTGTTGAGGTGGCTGCAACTCTGCGGGCACTGCTGCCCCACGTAGAGGCCCACATCGCCCAAGTCCGTGTCGATGCCACCCGAAAGGAGTCAGTCAAGGGGCTGGAGGCGAAGGCCAATGAACTGGCCAAGTTGTTGACACAGCTAACCCGTCAACTCCAACAACAACGTCAGCAAGCCATACAGCAACAGGCTCAAGCCGACGCCGCAATGCAACAACAGCAAGGCATCCTTAATGGGGCCGACCCCAAGGATCAAGTTGCCATGCTCCGTGCTCAACGCGATGAGGCCCGCAAGGACGCCAAAGCACAGGGCGATATCCAGCGCAAGGGCGAGGCGCACCAGCAGAATATGGCCATTGCCGAAGCTAAGGCTGCAAAGGAACTGGCTGGCGAATGAGGGTAATCCTGCACACTGAGGACTTGGTTTGGATTTTGGATAAGGCGGCAGAAGAAGTGGAGTGGATGAATAAGATTATCCCAGCCTTTCCAGATGAAAAAGAACTCAAGGAACGACGAAAGCAAGCAAAGGAAATATTAGCAAAGGTCGCTGTGGCGGTAATGTCCCAGCAAACAATGAAGAACCATGAATCTGAATCAATGGAGATCGACCCCAGCCGCAATTGAAGCGGCCCAGAAACTGAAGAAGAACACCACCTTCAAGCAAATGCTGGAGGTGCTGAACAAGGAACTTCCCACCAATCGCACCCTGCCGTTGATGGGAGCTAAGGAACCCGACTTCATCTACGCCTATGGCGTGGAGGTCGGCTATCGAAACTGTCTGGCCGTATTAGACTCTATGTCCGAGCCTATGCCCGAACAAAAAGACGTTATGCCAGACTTTAGTCCAAAAAACAATAACGACGACACCGAGCAATGAGCGAAGAAACCGCCACCCTAGACGAACCCACCACCGAAACCACGCCCACCGAGGAAGAGGCTCCGTCCTCCTTCGTCGAGGCCGCACTCAAGGCCATGGAAGGCGAACCCGAGGCCAAGGAACCTGAACCTGAGCCGGAACCCAAGGAGGAACCCAAGGAGGAACTCAAGGAGGAACCCAAGGAGGAACTCAAGACAGAGGAACTCACCAAGGAATCCCGCTCCGCCTCCGATTTCAAGCTCGTCAAGCAGCGGGCCAAGGAGGCCGAGGGCGAGGTAGACCGCCTCAAGGCCGAGATCGAGGCACTTAAATCCTCCGAACCCCAGTCCAGCACCGAGCTGGAGCGACTGCGGCAAGAACGCGACGAGCTGTCGAGTCACCTCAAGGCAGCGTCACTGGAGCGACACCCTGAGTTCGCCAAGCACTACCAGACCCGTCTGGAGAGCATCGTCGAGCGGGCCAAGTCCGTAGCGGGCAGCGAGTACTCAGAGCGCGTTGAGCTTCTCCTTAAAATGCCCGACTCCGAGTACAAGACAAACGCGCTTGACGAAATCTTTGCCGATCTATCCGTGTCCAAGCAGACCCAATTGGGTGCCCTTATCACCCAGATGGACGAGGTTGTCCATGACCGGGACGCCAAGCTCAAGGACGCCAACCAGACCTACCAGCAGATAGTTGAGTCCCAGCAGGCCAAGCAGGCGAACTGGATCAAGGAAAGCGAGTCCACCTTCAGCAAGGTCGGCGAAAGTGCCAAGGACTGGTTCGTATTTCAGGAGCGCGAGAACGACGATGACTGGAACAAGTCTGTTGCCGAGCGGCGGGATGTAGCCAAGAACATCTTCCTTGGCGAATCCACGCAAGAGCAATTAGCAACTGCCGCCTACATGGCTTCTGCCGCAGACTTCCTTTACGATACACTCACTAAAGAGCTTGAGGCACACTCACTCACTAAACAACAACTAAAGGAGCTGCAAGGAGCCAATCCATCCGTGAATAGCGACGGAACAAAGCAGCCCAATAAACCCGCTGGATTCATCGAGGCCGTCAAGGCCCAACTGGAAGGATAATATTATGCCAAAAGTTGGAAAAAAACACTTCTCCTACACAAAGGCCGGAAAGAAGGCTGCTGAAAAGTATGCAAAGAAGACCGGGAAAAAGGTAGCAAAGAAGCGGAGTAAATAATTATCTCGGTAAACAGAGCCGCTCGTGCAGGCGGGATACTGGTTTGCCGATCAAGATGTCACAGTTTTGATCGGCAAACTTTTTTGTCGATCAGCGCAACAAGTCCCAGCGATCTCGAAAATTCTCGTACTTGCATACGTGCCACTTTTTGTGCGGCAAAGGATGGTCGCCAGCCTGCCAGAAGCTCCCGCGCATCTTGACCTCCATTACAGGAATTACGTAAAAAGCGGGGCCGTTGGGGTAGCTCAAAACAACCACGAAGAAATCAGTGTCTTCTCTTGAGTATGGACGCTTTTTGCCGCCCTTCGAGAAAGCTACGCGATAAGTGCCGTGGTCAGATTTAACAGATGACGACTTCACCTGTAGCCGCTTCAGTTTGGACTTCGAGTCGGAAATAAGGTCGTATCCCTCAGTGTCACCGAATGGGATTGAAACCCCAAAGCCGTGTCGCAGAAGCTCGACGGCCACCATCAGCTCTGCTGTCGCCCCCGCAAGTTTTTCCGTGCCAGATTCATGCGAGGTTGGAGCCATGATTTTTCAACGCTGCGCCTCGATCTGTTGTTCCAAGTCAACGATGATGTCCAAGGCCAGTGCCGACCACTCGGGCGCAGCCTGTACCGCCGCTTCAAACTGAGGGTGGTTTATCAGTTCCGCCCCCCGATCCAGTCTCGGCCCCAGACAACCGTTTGTGAATAATAGCGCGGACAGCATCACGATTGCGTTTACGTTTTTCATTGGCGCGTTCTTGTGCGGCCACGCGATTAAGACGCTCACCCAGCTTGTCCACGGCCTCTACTAGCTTGGGCAAAGCTGCCAAGCCTTCCAAGGCCGCTCGCAAGGTAGGGAGCATTCAAAACCTTTCTACTTAGATTTGGCGAGGCCACGGCTGACCGTGTAACCCATCGCCGCCAGTGCGCTCACAACCAAGCCCACCGCTTTGTCAATTCCGCTGGAACCCTCTGGATCAACCACACCAGCCGCAATCACGATACCCGTGAGCGTGGCCACTGTGGTCAGCCAGAATTCTGTGGTTTTCCAACCCTCTTTTGTCGTCTTACTTGCCATCGTCTTTTTTGTTTTTCAGAAACCGGAGGTAACGGTGCGCCGTGTACACCAGTGTCACAACCACCAGTGTTACTTCCAGAATTGTTTGGATGTCGGCTAGTGTGATGGTCGCCAGCACACTGGAGTTGATGCCGAGTATCCTTAAATCTAAATCGTCTTTCATTTTAAAGGTGGCGGAGCCGTCAGCGCAATGCCAACGACTCCGCCATTGACGACGACCTAGACTAAGTTGTCAGATTGGGCCGCTTGAAGACTACGGTTGCACCGTGATCTCCGAAGATCGGCTCAAACGCCATCTCGTACATTCCGATGTGCCGACCAAAGACCTCAGACGGGTCTTCGCAGGTGTCAGCTCCACCCCACTTGTACGCTCCGGTAATGAACTCCCATGCACCGCTGTAATTCTCAGGAGAGAACCCTAGCGAGCCGGGTGTTGCAGACGGAACAACAAGTTGGCGCATCACACTCGGATTGAGAACAACCGCCCCCTCGTAGATACCATTGTTACCGCTTGCTTGAGACTTGCTCGTGTAAAGCGGGTTGATTTTAGTACCTGATCCCTTCGTGATTTCACTGCCAGAAAGCGCGACGTTTTCGTCGATGCGCTCGTATCCGGTTCCTTCACGCTTGAATCTCGGAGGATTTGTAACAACGATGTGACGGAAGTTGCCGACAACACGATTTGCTCCAATGGCCTTCAGCAGCTCATTAGACTGCGATGACTCGCGGTAATCCGCACGCGCTTCAGAGTTGTTGGCGTTCTTCAGGATGTCATTAGACGCTTCCATTCCGATAACGAGCGGGAAGATCGGGCCATTAGGGCCAAGCTCTACCCAGCCATTACTGTCACCTTCAGTTGCTCCTGACTCAATCAGCAATACAGCAAGTTGGTCTAGGTGGTGTTGCTCCATTCCAGTAGTGTCATCCAGTGCATTCGCAACATCGGCGTTGTCGATATCTTTGCCCGTTACAGCGGTGTCGGCTAACGCAGCAGAATTTCCAGAGCCAGCCAACGTCACCTGACGAGCCTTCTTCATGTACTCGTTAGCGACCTTGTTCTCCAGAATCCGCTTGCTGTGTTTTGTAATTTCTTCCAAATAGGCTCTCAGGAAGGAATCCACGTTATGTCGATACTTGAGGTTGCTTTGGCAGACCTGTGGTCCACGAATTGATATTCTCTCAGGAGAAAATTCCTGCTCGCTAAACCCCCATTCGACATCGTTCCAAGTGCGAGCGCAAAGGCCGTCACCTGTATCCATGTCAATGTCACCGGAAACACCAGTGGCACCAATCTTCTCCCAAGCCAACTGATCGTTGGTAGGTAGTGAGTTCTCCACTGTGAATGTCGTCTGCTTCAGTCCAGTACCGAGCGGGTATGTGCCCTTCGGTAAGGCGTTCATCCAGACGGATTTATGTGTGGCCTTACGGTGAATGTCTTTACTCAGACTCTCCGTGGACATCTTTAATGCTTGAAATACATCTACACAAGCCATGATATAATCTTTCTCATTTAGTAATTTAGGGAGGGAACCTTAAAGCTAAATCCACCCGGAGACAGCACGCCCCTTCCATTGTTACCGAGGGCCATATCGGCTAGGGCCATGCGGCCTGCCACACCGCTGTAGGGCAGAAAATTTTAAAAGTGCGAGTTAGGCAGTCGCGACTGCACTAGGAAGTATGCAATAAAGTTTTTCGTCGCCTAAACAAAATCCACCATAAAGCTCACTGGCAACCAATGGCAGTGGCGGCTTCCCTTTGTTTGAGCCCCACAAAAACGGCATAAAAAAACAAAATGCCACACTTATACAGAGTGAACATGAGATATAAAATTGTTTTACAAGCAGTCTCTGACGGCAAAATAACCCTGTATTTGTGGGGTAAAAAATAAGTTGACAATATTCTCTGTATAACAGAGCATGGGGGGTGCCTGTTGTGCTACGGGCATTTAAACCATTAATCTGCCAGAGTTTGGCAAAAGCAAGAAAGGATCAGGATGAAGGTATATCAAGCGACAGTCAGAGGGAGGGAGCAATGGGTGCTGGACATGCGCCTCGACGGAACTCGGAAACGACGCTTTTTCGACTCCCATCAGAAGGCCGTTGCCGCCATGGCAAAAACCGAAAAAGACATCGAAAATAATTCCGAACTGTTTGCTCGGTATAGCGGCACAGAACGAATGAGAATGGTGCTGGCCTTTAGAGCGGCCAATGAAATGGGCAGTACCATAGAGCAGTCCATTGTTGCCCTGAAGGAGAAGCTGTCTTCCTCTAACCACGGACATACCATTGGGGAGATGGTCGGGTTGTTCCTTGACGACAAATTAAACGAGGGATGTCGTGACCGCACCATGAGCGCATGGAGGTCAACACTCAACCGCTTCGCCAAGGGGCGCGACAATCACACGGCGGTCAGCGTCAAGGAGGTCAAGGACTGGATTCTCAGCGGCAAGAATCGGGACGGCCACCCGTGGGGGGCAGTTACTCGCAATACCATCCTTAGCGATTTAAAGTCCTTCTTTAACTGGGCCGTGGAAAACGAGTACATCCAGTCCAACCCCATATTAAAAATCAAGAAGTTCAAGTCCACCCCGGAAGAGGAAAGACGCAAGGAAGAACGCGAGGAAAGTCTCGGTAACATCTTGCCCAACGAGTCCGTTCAGTTGCTGCTGGAAACCACTAGGCGTGACGACCCGGAAATACTGCCCTATGTCGCTATCCTGTTCTTCGCGGGATTGCGTCCTGAGCGAGAAGCAACTGGAGTCCGCTGGCAGGATGTTCTACTGGACGAGGGGTTACTCTATGTTAGGCCAAGGAAGGCCAAGGATCGGCAGTCTCGGTATGTGAAGATAGAAGACAATCTCAAGGCATGGGCTAGCCTCGGTGGCAAACTCCCCCCGGACAATATCCGCAAAAGGTGGGCAACGCTACGCAAGAAGTGCGGCCTGTTTGGTGACTCTTGGCCACACGACGCAGCACGCCACACCTTCGCATCTAATTACCTAGCCCTCCATGGGGCAGATGCTACCGTTGAAGCGTTGGGCCATGGCGACTATGAAATGCTGTTTAAACACTACCGCTCCTTGGTCAAGCCAAAGGACGCTGAAAGGTATTTCAAAATATCCCCATAATGGGGTTGTTATACAAAATGTCAGCAAATATCTTGTATAAAGATTGACAACAAAGTGATATACAAAGCACACTAACAACTCACAACGTGTTACGTCACGATTTGTTTATGCAGCCGCCAAGGAAAAAGAAGAAACCCGGATACCCGTTGATCGCCTTTAGGCCCAATCCAAAGCTGGAGCGGCGGCTTCGCAAGGCTGCGAGCAAGACCGGGATTCCGATGTCTCAAATAATTCGCATTAGCTTGATACGCCATCTTCCTGAGTTGGAGAAGGATTTTTAAATTGAACGAATCTGCACCATACTGTGAAGAGTCCGAGGCAGCTTTCCTTGGGTCGCTAATCCTAGACCCTGAGCGTCTGGATGAGTACTCCGACCAGATCAGTGCGGAGGACTTTTATGATATCAGGCATTCCAATACGTATCGCGTTCTTCTTGATTTGCGTGAGGCCAATAAGCCCATCGATCTTGTCGCCATCCATTCCTCGATAAAAGATGCTGACTCGGTGGGTGGCCTCGCGTATTTAGCTAACCTACCAAACCAGACACCTAGTGCGCTCAACATCAGCTTCTACGCCGCACAGCTCAAGCGAAAGCGGTTGCTGCGAGAATTCAACAGGGTAGGCTACTCCATAAGAAACATTCTTCAATCTGCCGTTGACGACGAGCAGGCTACAGAAGACATCCAGAAAATCCTTAGAGAGGCTCTGGTGTCTGGGGACACGAGCGAGGCGGGCGAGATCACGGCCAAGGAGGCAATACAAAACGCCATGGCTGAAGTCGAAGTTGCATTCAACAACGACGGCCAGTGTGTCGGCATTCCGACCGGATTCGCCCGTCTCGACTCTCGCCTCGGTGGCTTGCATAACGGTGAAATGGTAGTGCTGGCGGCACGGCCCAGCATGGGCAAGACATCGCTGGCCATGAATATTGTTGAGCACGCCGCGATAGAAGAAGGCATTCCTGTGGGAGTGTTCTCATTGGAGATGACCGCCACTTCCCTAATGAAGCGATCCATGTCAGGCCGAGGCCGGGTCAACTCCATCAAGTTACGGGACGGGAACCTGACTCAAGGTGAACTCAAAAGCCTGACCGCTGCCGCCAGTAAGATTGCCCGTGCCCCGATTTACATGTTGGAAAAGACCAGCATCAACACGCACACATTTCGCAACTGGGCAAGGCGGCTCAAGGCCGTCCATGACGTTCGCCTCATTGTGGTGGACTACATGCAGCTAATGAGCCATAAGGCTGACAGCCGAGTGCAGGAGATCACCAAAATCAGTAACGCAATCAAGGCCACTGCCAAGGAACTAAACATTCCAATCTTATGCCTGTCCCAGTTGTCACGAGCATCCGAACAACAGGATCGCCCTCCCCGACTTAGTGACCTGCGGGAATCTGGTGCAATTGAACAGGACGCAGATGTGGTTGCGTTCCTGCACCATCCCTCCCCCGGAACACCGTTAGTCGAGCTTCTTGTTTCAAAGAACCGCAATGGCCCCGTTGGGACTATTGAATTGGAATTTGTAAAAGAACACAGTCGATTTAAAACCCCGGTTTATGGCACAGAACAAACCCATCACTGAAGACTTCGATGACTGGCTGCGACGAAACGGTATTACAGGTACGGGGGGTTGGGCATGTCCCGGCACACAAAAACAAGAAGCGCATCATGCGTGGGCGACTCGTCACGGAGCCAAAGACCCAAAAATGGATGACGAACTGTGTAGCCAGTTTTATCTCGCAGTTGAAGTCCAAGTGTCAGACCGACGACGACGCGACCTCGACGGATGCTTGGCTACCCTGTGCGATTGCATCACTGCCGCAAGACGACAACTGGAAGATTATTCCAAGCATTTGCGTGAGGGTGAGGACAGTGCCAAAGGGTGAGGAGGGAGCCACTATCACGCTGGAAAGAATTTCCCCCATGTAGGGGGGCAATAAAAACATAAAAAAGGAAATGATACTAAATGAGTGAAAATAAATACGTTAAAGTCTCTGGAGTTCTGTACCACCCATCACTGAGTGAACCTAATACAATGTCTGGAAAGTTTCAGGTCAATGTAACTGGTATATCAGCGAAGGATAAGAAGGAATTAGAAGGCATTGGCCTAACCTTGAAGAACGGCAAAGACAAAGTTGACGCACAAGGGAACCCGAAGCCTGAGCCTGATTGGGGTTGGTATATTGTTCCCAAGGGGAATAAGCCTCCGCGCATCGTTGACAGAATGCTCGACCCTTGGCCAGAGGACAAGAAGATCGGCAATAAAACCGAGGCTAATGTGGTTTTGAATTCCTATGATTGGGAGTTCAAAGGGAAGACAGGCACATCCGCTGGCTTAAATTACATACAGGTAATGGAACATGTTGAGTACGAAGGCGCATCAAACTTGTTGAAGCCAGAACCTCTCCCCGAAGATTGATCTGCGAGCCGACACGGGAGCTGCTGGACGCCGTCATAAAGCAAGCAGTCCATGACCGCCGTTCAGCAGTAACCCGTGGATTGGTAGACGAACATGCCAACCCTATTCCGGTCGAAGTCTTGAAAACAAAAATACGAATCGAGGAATACGACGTTACCTCTGGCCTTAATTGGTTCTTTTACCACGGGGGACTTGAGATGGCACTGGACATGGCTGGCTATAGCATTCCGCCAGAAACTATCGAACGCAAAAGCAGGGAACCCTATGGGTGAAAGAGCAGGGAAACCATCAGCCAGTGACGGCTTAAAAAACCGCCTGTGTCCGGGGGCGCATCAGTTATGCCTTACTGTGCCGCGCATCGGGGGCAACAAGGTTAGTCAGGCTGGCGACCGAATACATGACGGACTAGAACGCAACGATTTCTCTGGCCTCAAGGGGGAGGAATTAGCCATGGCCATTCGTTGCCGAGAACAATTAAACATGCTGTTGGGGCTGGTCTTCTCCGACGAGAATGAACTGAAGGTCTACAAGGAAGAACGCATGTGGTATCGCAATGACCGATTTAGCGGTAAACCAGATGTCGTCTTCGTTAACAACAATACTGCGCTAATCGCAGACTACAAGACGGGGCGAATCCCAGTCAAGGACGCTGCCACCAACGACCAACTGCAATGGTTGGCAGTGCTGGCCCAACATACCTACAAGGTCAATACGATCATTGTCTCTATTATACAGCCACACTGTGGCGAGCCTTCTTTCCATAGGTTTACTCCTGAGCAAATGATCAAGGTGCGGAGACGTGTATTGCGCGTCTTGCGAAACATGGAGAAGCCTAACGCCACGCTGCGCCCCGGAGAAAAGCAATGTAAATACTGTCGCGCAAAGCCTATCTGCCCCGCCTTGAAAGCCAGCATGACTGCACTAATGACAACCCAGCCTGAAAAGCTGACTCCAATCAAGGCTGGTCAAATCCTAGACCAAGCCCAAGCCGTCAAGGAGTTGATTAAGGCAGTGGAGGAACGTGCTGAGGCGATGTTGACAGAGCAGCCAGATGCTATTCCGGGTTGGACAATGAGTCCCGGCTCTGTCCGTAAGGGACTCCCTGCCACTGCCGCTGTCTTCAAGCGTCTCGTAGATGCTGGATGGCCTATTGAAAACATAATGGACGCAGCCACATTTAGTTTGTCCAAGCTACGCCAAGAAGCCAAGAAGGATGGCTGTGAAATAAGTGGGCTTCTGGAAGATTTAATTGTAGAAAACCGAACCAAAAATAAGCTAAAAAAAACGGGAGGATGAGCGAATGCCAGCAAGGATTATACGGGAGGGAATCCTGAGTAGTGTGCGAGTAAATGAACTGGGATGGGGGGCAGAAGTGTTTTATCGAAGACTAATGAACGTGGTGGACGATTACGGGCGACATGAAGCTCACCCGACACTGCTTCGTAGTCGGTGTTACCCGCTGTTAATCGACAAGGTCACGGAGAAGGATATCACTGGATGGATCAATGATTGCAAAAAGGCGGGCGTACTGAAGACCTACCGGGCCGAGGGGAAGCATTTCCTGCTGCTTTTAGATTTCAACCAGCCGACAAGATCAGCCAGCAAATGTCCCCCACCTCCGGGGGTTATTGATGCGGGTTCCGAGGTCAAGAAGGCCGTGAAGGAAATGTCTGACGAGGAGTACAAGGAGCACCTAAAGGGACGATATCCGAATCTGGATGTCCCGAGCGAATGGCAAAAAGCCGAAGATTGGTGTGCTGCCAATGACCGAAATTTCACTCGAAGATTTATGGTGAACTGGCTGAACCGTGCAAAACCTGTGAGTAGTAAGAAGAAAATGTCAGCAACTGGAGAAACCCTAGAAAAATGGGGATGAATCCATGGCTGCAAACAAATGATTTCAAATGATTGTAATTGAAAACAAATGCGGAGCTTGTACGAATACGAATACGAATACGAATACGAATACGAATTGTTATGATTTTTGGGGATGCGGGTCATCTGGCCAACCTCCTTGCCCTGTTCTCCCGCAGGGTTCCCCGGCCAACCCGCATCCCCATCATTTTGCTTCTTAGCATTTTTCACAACCAAACAAGAAAGGAAACATGACAGCAACAAAAGCACAGAAAACGCTGGAATCTTCAGCGTACATTGATGACGAGGTTACGGCACTGGTGAACATTGTGGGGGTAGAAGCTCGTGTTAAGCCAGAACGGATACTTGGTCGATCCAGAGAGTGGGAGGTCGCCACTGCGCGACAATGCGTATATTGCGTGTTGTACAACCGGGGTTGGACAGTTTCGCAAATTGGGCGTGCAATGAATCGCGACCATTCCTGCATCATCTACGGGATCAGGGCACTGAATGACAGGTATGGCCAGCGCGGCCAACGCCTGACCACCTCCCTGATGAACCGCCTAAATGAAGCAGGGCACTCCCCACTGATCGATGAAGCCATTCAAGGTCGTTGATGTCCTGACACTGAGCATCACAGCCTCACCCGCTGTGGTGCTCTTTGTTTGGGTGTTAGGGCTATTTCGCTGCTGTGGCCCGTAAACGCACTTCTAAGCCACAATACCACCCTTTAGCTACCCACACGAGCAAGTGCCCCCAAAGAAGCCAGCAGCACCCCTTCACGGCCCAGCAAACGCCACTCCCTCAGATAAGGACTTATATGACTACTGGGTCAACCTAGCTCAGGATTGGCTGTCACGTTCCAGTAGTGATTCTTCCATGCTCATAACATGCTTTTATGCTCTGGAACGTAAACACCCCAAGTTAGCGCAACAATGTAAGGAAGAATCACAACGTCGCCGCAAGACATTCAAGCACTGATCTGCTATGCTGATGCAATGATGCTGAAAGTTCAGGAACGCAAGCTAGGGCGTCACAAAGCCCACGGCCTCTGTCACCCCAATAACCTCATCGAAATCGACCCACGCCAGTCCGAACGGGATCGCCTAGACACCATCCTGCACGAAGCCTTACACGCCATCCCAGAAACAAAACAGTACTCCGAAGACTGGGTCATCAGTGTCGCCGCTAAACTGCAACGCCTGCTCTGGCAACAAGGCTACCGCAGAATACACCAATAACAACCAATGAAGCGCGAGGACATCCTAGAACTAATGATCGCCGCAGGGGCACTAGGACTAATGCTCACAGGAATCTGGCTGTGCAGCTCACTGCTAACTAAGCACTAACCTCCACCACAGAACTGTCCACCTTCACCTCCCGAGGCTTGTCAGGCAACGCTGACAACACCGCAATGTTCACCACAGGCTTCGACGCATTGTCATCTATGTTATGCACCTTACGCATATGACTGTCCAAGGTCACCCACGCATCAATGGCCTGTCGCATCGTCCGTAGATCACCGTTGCTCATCGCACGCACCGCCACATGAAATAATTCATACAGCCGATCACCCGTCTGCATCGAACGCTTCACCTGCGCCTCCGCATCCTTCACGATAATCTGGCCAGCCATCTTGTTCTGGCTCTCCAGTTCCGCAGCCAACTGATCCGTCACCGCCTGTCGCGCCTCACTCTGGAACTTCACGCGCATCTGGTGCCACCCCTGCTTCGACGCCTTCGACGACAGGTAATGATAGTTCACACCATGCCTGTCCGATATTGTCCGTAATGTGCAGTCGCTCCGAATGAAGTCGTCCTGAATCTTCTTCCAATTATATTTTACCGTTCCTGCCATGCCCAACATTATACCAAAACCCCAAAAAATTTTGTACCCCTAATAAATAAACGATGGGGTGCCCGAAAAGGGGCCGGGCCTCGCTATATAGAAGAGAGGCCCGATGCCATATGCAAGTGTATATCGTAGCATCGCGCCTTTGTTGCCCATAGTTGACAGCGAGGGGCGGCAACGTCCTTCAAAAGAAAGCCGCGCACGGTGCGTGGTGCTAGTAACAAACAACCTAACCAAAACAGAATGAAGAAACTACAAAACAACATCGTGAAACTCATCAAGGCAATCCGCGAAAACCAAAACGCTTTGAAGAAACTCTTTTCCCAGCTCAAGGGAAAGAAAATCAAGGCTGATGGTGAGGAGCGCGACATCACACAAATGGATGTGCTCCAATGGTGCGCGGCCGCTGGCTTATTCAATCTCGAAAAGGCATTGAAGGCTCGCAAGGCAGGGAAGCCAAACAATGATTCCCGTGAGTTTGGCCGCATCCAATCGATCATATCGCGGGAATGGAACAAGGAAGAAAACGACGAGCTAACGTCCGCACAACTGTTCAAGCGCAAATTCAATTCGTTTGCGAAATGGTTTGACGGTTTGACTGCCGCACAAAAGAAAGAGGTTCGCCAAAAGCTCAGTTAATCGGCGCAAGAAATAGTCCCCAGCACACGGCGGCATTGATATGCAACTGCATACGGTGCCGTCCTTGCTGCGGATTAGTTCCGAACAGCAATAACCAAAACAGAAAAGGAATGACACTATGAAAAACACCGAAAACAAACAATTCATTGAAATCGTTGTCGCGCCACTTTGCGGCATCGCAATCGCAATCATAATCATGGCTGTGGCCGTGGAGATAGTCACCACGCTGCAAGTCTTGAGTAATTAAAACCGAACAAAGGCTCAGTCCCCAGCACACGGCGGCATTGATATGCAACTGCATACGGTGCCGCCCTTGCTGCGGATTAACTCCGGACAGCAATAACCAAAACAGAAAAGGAAAGATATGACAGATCAAACTAAGGAGAAACAGATCAGGCGAGTGATTAGCACATCCAAGTGCGGCAACAAGAAACAAGTCATCACCTTGGACGGCTCCACCAAGCATGTGCAACGGCACGGACACGCCAAGTATGGCTTGTGGGTTGACAGTGATGATCAGTACTACGAGATCAAGGGCTAACTACCGATAGTCCCCAGCACACGACGGCATTGATATGCAACTGCATACGGTGCCGTCCTTGCTGCGGATTAGTTCCGAACAGCAATAACCAAAACAGAAAAGGAAAGACATGGATAAAACCAAGGCAAAAGAACAGAGGAACAGTTACAAGCGCAAACGCGCAATTGACTGGATGATGATTGAACTGCTTGAACAAAAGTTGTGCAGCGTCGAGCCTGATCCGCTACGTCAATTCACAGCCCAGCCCAGCCCGCCACGCATCGTGGTTATGCCAGCTAACTAAACAAGGAAAGGAAGAACTAAAAATGAAATGTGAAGAGCCAAACTACCTGTTCACTATTGGCGCAGATGCCAAGACAGTGAAGGGCGAGAAGCACAACTACCTGACTGCGATACAGTTTATGTTGCCGCACAGGGAGGTGTATAAGTATCCCAAGTTTGCCAAGCTGCTGCGTAGGCATGGCATTAAGGATCACAATGCCTGCTGGTGGGCGGGGTATTGCAAGGGGCCGTGCCTTAACACATCGGGGCACGGGGCAATGAAGCCAGCGCAGATAGCACGGGGCAAGCGCACGGTGTTCAAGTTGCTCGAGCCAGAGGCATATGAATCAAGGGCGGTGCAGGAGGTGCTTGATCATACATACAGGGCACATCGCAAAGGAATGACACCATGCGTTCGGCCTAATGGCACAACTGATGAGGGTTATGGTTGGCTTATAGATATATACCCAACAGTACAATTCTACGACTACACCAAGTCATTGAAGCGAGTGCTCACTAATAAGCGTGACAACTACCATCTGACCTTTAGCTACGATGGTACTCCCCGCAATTGGAGTGAATGCAAACGTGCCATTAATCACGGTATCAACGTAGCCATCTGCATTGGTGGTAACCGTGAGGATTGGCCGAAGAAAATATACGACAGGCCAGTGATAGACGGTGACAACCTGCACGGTGACTTACGCTTCCTCGATCCGAAGTTGAAGCGTGGTGTGTTTGTTGGGTTATCCCCAAAGGGCAAGGCCAAGAAGCTGCCAGTCACAGGTGTGGGCCTGCAAAACGGATTCGTGTTTCAACCAGTTAACAGCTAACCAAAGGAGGAATCAATGGCTAAGATTAGATGGCAGGAGATGCTGGATGCACGACGCAATCCCAGCAAACAACAACGAAAAGAAAGGAAGACGAAAATGAAAAAGCTAAACAGTTATAGAGTGTATGCAATGCTCGCGAGGCCCGTAGGCTCAATCGGAGTGATGCAGCATAATATGAGCGTGAAAGTGGAGGCGGAGTCAAGGGGTGACGCACTCATAAAGGCATACGACCATCTGCAAGACATCCATAAACCAACAGTAGTGTTGCTAACAGGGGAGAACCAGAAGACACCCAACACCAACAGCTAACCAAAGGAATACAATGTATAAAGTATGGATCAAGGTGTGCAACGACGACAAGTGGTACACGAACAATAAGGATTGGGACACAGAGGCTACAGCAATCGAACATGCACGAGATAAGTTTCGTGGATGGACGCAAGCAGAAAGCTGGATAGTGTTGCAGTCTGGTCTGGATGCCAACAACGACAGCCCTACCAAGTCGTAATGCTGCCACGGACAGCAGCGGGCCAGAAAGGAACAGGGAATGACCCCTGCCAGCTCAAGCTGGAAACCACCCGCTGCCGTCCTGTCATGGGGAACCACTCCCATCAAGGCAGCAGCGATAACACTAACACCAAACCAATAAGGAGGAACAACATGAAAACATTAACGTGCATTGCAATGATGTGTGCCTGTGTTGCACACGCTGAACCGTCACACAAGTTCTGGGCTGCACTACATCAGGTGGAGACGCAGGGCAGGCATGGTGCAATCAAGGGCGATGGCGGGCGTGCGCTTGGGCCGTTGCAGATACACCATGTGTACTGGAAGGATGCAAAAGTGAAGGGCAAGTATTCGGACTGCTCCGATCTGGCATACTCCATCACTGTGGCGAAGGCATACATGAAACGGTACGCACCCAAGGCATACCGTGACAACAACTATGAAGTGCTGGCCCGTATCCACAATGGTGGGCCGAGTGGGCATAAGAAGCTGGCAACCATCAAGTACTGGAACAAAGTAAGAAAGGAAATGAAATGAAGAAAGATATAATCGCATTCATGGTTAAGGTGAAATTTGCAAAGGCAACGGCACTGCTTGCAGAGATGAAGTCTGCTCAGACAATCGAGCATGGTACTTCCGTAGCCAAGGAGTATCACGAGGCAATGCAAAGCGTGCGTGGAATGATGCTTAAACACAAGGAACTCCTTGGCTTGAGCGACGATGACATCACCAATGCTTTGGCAGAGGTCACCCCCACAAGAAAGGAAATGAAATGAAGAAACAAAAAGGACAACGCAGGTTCTTCTTCCATTACAGCAAGCCTGAGTCAGTGAGGCAGAGCAGGAACGTACTGACTGTGCATTGGAAGGGCACATGTCACTTGGTGAACAGCATCTCCTGCGATGTGCCAACGGAGACACATCACCAGAAGAGACAACCACGCTGCGTCATTCGTGGCTGGGCTACATCAATATCAATCGGAGAAATGAAAACAGGTACGACTGTTCATAGTACCGCATACATAGTTTGACAGTGAGTAGCTGTCTAGTGCAAAGAGAACCGAGCCAAGTGGCTCATACAACCAAAACAAAACGAAAGAGAAAAACATGTTAGATACAGTAGCAACATCAGTCGGAGAGAAAGCAAAGAGCGAAATCAAAACAGCCCATGAGCTGATCAGTAACTCGCGGATGAACTGGGTTACCTACTTCGAGAAGGTAGGCTTTTACAACAGTGATACCAAGTACACTGACCGGGAGTGCAACACAGTTCATGGAGGATGGGGCCGTGAAGGCTGGGTAGAGTGTGAAGACATGCGTATGGTATTACGTAGCGACACACTTGCGCCACTGGGAATAGTTGGCCCCAGCTTCACAGACATCAGCAATCGGGATGCATTCGGCATAGCTGATCCGATCATCAAGCAAGGTGGCGAGTTCATCGGGTGCGGTGAGTATGAGGGAGGACGCTTGTCATGGGTGCAAATTAAGATGCCCATTGATCCTGCGGATGTGGTTAATGGTGACCCAGTGATGCCGTACCTGTTGATAGTGACAGGGCACACGGGGAACCGCAGCCTCACCTATAAGATGACCAGCATCAGGGTAGCGTGTAAGAACACGTTGTATGCTGCATTGCGTGGGCAGACCAAGCAGAGTGGTACTATCAGGCACAGTGGTGACGCCAAGAGCAAGTGCGAGGTGGCATCAGCACTACTTGATAAGCATCGCATCTTCTTCAATGACACGGTTGGCATCTTCCGGTCGTTTGCGAACGCCCCCGTCAATCAACCTACTGTTGAGCGGTACTTCAAGACCATCGCAAAGGTGGAGCCTAAGCATTACAAGGCCAATGAACACACAGGTGTGAGTGAGTTGACGGGCAGGCCAGCTACCATGTACGACAGGTACATGACTGCTTATCACGGTGACCGTGGTGGTGCCAGTTCCATCAGGGGCACGCTGTGGGGTGCATACAACGCAGTGACATACGTTCAAGACCACGACATGGTGGAGGAGAAGCGTAGGGCCACAGCATCAAAGAGTGCGAATGATCGTGCTGCATTTCAATACTTCGAGGCCAGCCCACGGGTAAGCCAAGAGGCATTCGACTTGGCCCTTGAATACAAGGCAGGCAAGCACGCAATCGCTAGCAACTAACAACCTAACCAATTCAGGGCGGCGGTGGTACGTCGCAGGTTTTCATGCAGTTTGCCTGTGGCGTACTGCCAATGCCCTGTTCTTATTATGAACCACGTAACACATAATGATCGGGATGTTTACACTGGGATGTCATGCCTAGTGGGACACGTAGACACAAGCTATCACAGTCTACTAAACACATTTGGAGAACCGAAAGACGGTGGCCCTGATGGTAAGACTGATGCTGTTTGGGAGGTTCAGTTTAGTGAAGGCACCGTTGCCTCCATCTATAACTGGAAGAATGGTCACAACTACTGTGGCCTTGATGGGGTGCCAGTGCATCGCATCAAACATTGGAATGTGGGCGGGTACGGCGTGCGTGCGCTGGAACTTGTGGAGCTCGCGATCAAAACACAAACAAACAAAGAAAGGTAAATAGATATGGCAACCGCAACTAAGAAAAATAATCGCAACGGTGATTCAACGGCAACCCTCGACACCTCGAACAGGGTCAAGCTGGACAGCAAGGTGACAGCCCTCTACCACATGGTGATTGGTGGGCTGGGCGAGACAGACTTCAGTTCTGCATCGTTCCTTGTGGTCAACAGGTTCCCTGAGAAGGCGAGGAACATGATGCGAAAAAGCCAAATGGGCATCAAGACAGGAGCCAAGGAAGCGAAGAACCCAATACAGTGTTTCAAGGATTCGTTGTATCGTTTCCCCGAGGAAGTGGAGACAACGATTGGTAACACCATCTTCGGTATCCCCGCTGTTGCGATCAAGAAGGCTGCTGTCCGTGCGTTCAAGGCAATGGATGGCAAGTTCATGACCGATGCGAAGGGACAGTTCTTCTGTTACGGCAAGCTGGATGAGGAGGAGACTACTGAGCTGGTACCAGTGGTTGCCCCTGCTATCACCCGGCTTAACTACAAGGAGAGGTTGCTTGCTGAGGTGATGGACGTAAGCGAGGACGAGATGCTTGACCTGTTGAAGGTTGAGCACCAGTACGGTGCCTGCCTTCGGGAGGATGACGTGCGAGTTAGCCGTGGTGTAGCAGACATCCGTTACCGTGCATCATTCCCTGAGTGGAGGATACCGTTCACCATGGGAGTAACACCACCTGACGTCGTATCGAGAAAGGTACTGTGTGATGCTATAGATTCATCAGGTCGCAGTGTTGGCCTGTGTGAGAACCGCCCTGAGAAGAGCGGTGACAGATGGGGTCAGTTCGAGTTGCTGACCAGCTAACAGAAAACAAAACCAACAAAACAAAACGAGAAAGATAACAAAATGGAAAGTGTAAATATCGAACAAGTAAACGGAGCACGCTGCTTCAGTAACGACACCCACGCAAAGATGGTAGCTGGAGAGCTGTCAGCATTGGAGGAGAGCAAGGGTGGGCTTAACCCTGAGATGCTCGTTGAGTATGCAGCCAGTCACCCTGACAGTGAACTGCACTCCTGCTTCGAGTGGGATGATTCTGTTGCTGCCAATAAGCACAGGATTACTCAGGCAGCGTACATCCTGCGCTCCGTTGCTATAGTCAGGAAGGATGACCCAAGAGGTACGCAGGTACGCATGTTCGTTAACATCGAGCGGACTGAGGACTCCCCGAGCAGGTACGTCAACACCCAAAAGGCGATGGCTGATGAGGAGATGCGGGGGATAGTCCTTGGCCGTGTAGAACATGAGCTGAAATCAATACGCCGCAAGCATAGAGACTTGCACGAGCTGGCTACTGTGTGGAGCAGCATAGACAGTCTCGTTATTAACTAACTTAGCTGCACCTGTTAAAGCCTTGGCACGGCTTTATTGTGGCTTGGTGTGGCTGTCCCGTGGCGCGGCAGATACGGCTAGGCTAGGTCAGGCTGATCACGGCACGGCACGGCAAGGCAGGACTCGCAGGGCCCGGAGTGGCACGGCTAGGTCTGGCTAGGTCTGGCACGGCAAGGCAGGCAAGCATAGGCAAGGCGAGGCTTCGCGTGGACTGGCACGGCAGGCAAGGCGAGGCACGGCTAGGCTTGGCGAGGCGTGGCGAGGCACGGCAAGGCCCGCCAAGGCAAGGCACGGCACGGCAGGCAAGGCTAGGCGGGGCCGGGGATGGCTAGGCGGGGCGGGGCGTGGCAAGGCAGCACTGGCAAGGCGGGGCGAGGCTTGGCAGGGCGTGGCTAGGCAAGGCAGGCGAGGCCCGGAGAGGTGAGGCAAGGCAAGGCTAGTCATGTAAGGGCGCGGCAAGGCAGGCAAGGTCAGGATGGGAATGGCTAGGCCAGCACTGGAAAGGCACGGCAAGGCAGGCAAGGTAAGGGTAACTAACATCAAACAAAAATAAGAAAGGATATATGAGCGAATATATTAATAACCTAAAATGGGAACACGTAGGTAATTGTGGAGTGGATGCTGGAATGCTTATGGTTGGCGATCCATGCTACTTCATCGGCACCAACAGTGATGCAAGTAAGTCATGCGGAAATAGCTGGGGCACATTCATGGAGATGTATCACGACCGCAAGAAGGGCCAGATAAAACACCAACTCAACTTCGCCCTTGGGCATGAAGGGCTTGGCGTTGTTGCAGGCACTGCCTATGGTGATGGCACATACCCAGTGTATGCCTTGAAAAAGCAGGGCACTGACCGGGCCTATGCAATGCTGGTCATTACTGGTGAATGCCTCGCCCAACACTTACCTGCGGCGGTTGCTGATTCATTACTGGAATGCGACACTGAAACATCAACATATGAGGAGACTGTAAATGGCAACTAAACTAACGAAGATCGTTGTGCGGGAAACAACAGACAAAGTACGTGACCGCACTAAAGAGCGCGAGGTCGTAATCATACTGGAGCCGGGACATCAAGGGAAGGGGATGATCAGCCTCAAGCTGAAGGGTAACCGCCAACCTCCCCTCTCTATTACCCCCGGAACGCTGTATCGACTTCTGGAACGCAGAGCAGTAGGGTTGGCGTAAATCTGGCCAGTGGTGGGCAGGGTGGTCGTCTAGCGAGTCAGCGCAAGCCTTGCGTGGCTGCGGGCCATCCTGCCCATCCAGTCAAAGCGAACCATTGTCTCGTCCCTGTCCATCTTCCTGATCTCTTCTAGATTCTCTTCCAGATATTCCCGGTACGTCTTCCCCATCGTCCTCGTGTAAAGGTAATACTCCTTCTCGGTCATCACCCGCTTCTCCCCATCAATCCAAATCTTTACTTGGTTGGAGGTGCGGGGCAGGAACACACCTTGCTCTGCCTTCTCCGCAAGCATCACCCATACCGGATCAGGCTTCTTCAGCATGTTTTCAATCAGGGTCGTTTGCCGCTGAAGCGGTTGCCGAACAATGGTGACCGGCTCTCCAAGGATGTTCAGCATCGGCCCCTCCCCAACGGCACTCCTCACTATGGGCATGTACCTGTACCCGTACTCGTACCACACCGATGGCCGGTAGTATTTGCTGTCAAACAGCATCGTCTCCACTTCCTTGGCCAAGGTTGTCCCGGCAATGGGCACCAAGGGCAGCGTCGAGCTTGCCGCCTCGGACAATCGCTGCCCCACACCCTCCCAGCTTATAGGGGTCGCCGGTCTGGTAGCCGTGCCCAGCCCCATGATGCGGATAAAGTGTGACAGCATGGAGATGTCCCGCATGTAAATCAATCCGTTGCCATAGGCATTGGCCAGCTTCATGGCTTCACTCTCCTCATCCCACTTGTCGGGCCGGTACTTTTGCTTGTCCCGTGCTGCGCCGATGGCGGCGAGGACAACCGCAAACGCGGGCCAGTTCTTGTAACTGATCTGCACGTCGCCCATCCTGATGGAGTGCGGCTTCTTCCCTTGGGAATACAACTGACTGCGCGTGCCGTGATCCAACCCAAGCCACCCACCTTCAATGTCAATCTCCCGCTCCCCTTCCTCATCCTCATCAGGAATGAACAACAACCACAGCGCAGTCATTAACGCCGTGCCCAGAGCATGTTGAATCCGTATCAGGCGGGCACGCTCATTGGTCATGCCGGGGCTGGTCAGGGTCACGTCCGCCCCCTCGTGCCCTAGTGCCGACAGCACCTTGTCGTCCCTGTCCAGATTCCATGTGCCCGCCGTGCCGTCATCCTTGTCCTTGACCCGCAACCAACCCCCCTCCTTGGTACGGTGATAGTTGATCCACCCCAGCACCGGGGTGAAGTTGGAAGCAATGGATACCATGTTCAGTGCCGCACGGGCAAAGGCCAGCCCCAGTGGTGCCTTCACATAAAACGACGCCTTGTTGATAATGTCGTACACCGCCCCGGAAATTCCCAGTGGCTTTGCGTTCAGTGCCGCCACTCGACCCATCTCGACCGAGTGCAGGATGATGTCGTCTTCAAGTTCTTCATTCAGAATTTCCCTAGCCCTTGCCCGAACGGCAACCTTCTTTACCTTACCACCATCCGCAGCATCCTCTAGCTCCTTCTGGGCACGCTCCATCGCCCGATCCCACTCAGCCTTGTCCATTCTTTTTCGTGCCGCAGATACTTGGTCGCCGCCGCGAAGGGTTGCTGCGTGCATGATCGCTGCCTCCCTCGTGGCCAGTGATCCCACGTAGTCCAGCCCAATCATTACGCGCCGGGTATACTTGTACTTGCCCGCCACCTTGCGCCACCACCCTTCCTTCCAATCCATCTCGGCGGCGTCACGATCCAGCTTCTCCAGATTGTCAAAGTCAATGCTTCCATCCATCTGTGCGTACATACGCTCCTGTGCATCTGGCAACCTCGTGAAATCCCCGGTCTTGATGATGTCCCAAGCCTCTGCTGCGCCATGATGCGTTGCTGTCAGCCAACTGAGAATTATATTGGCGGCGTCTTGCCGGGTTTCGGCGGCGGAAAGGGAATCCAAGGTCATAGTGACAGACTGGATGAAGCCATTGGCAACACTTCCCGTCAGGACATCCCAGTGTGTGCGGACACCACTCAGCACTGAGGCATACCAGAAATCCCTGATCCAACTGTTCAGGTCAACGGGCATGTTGTCCTGCATGTGCCTCAACATCGTCGCCAGAATCTGGTTTTGGATCACCCCCTGCGGAGTGTCCTGCGCCTTCTGTGCCAGCTCCTGCAACTCCATGGCCAGCGTCCCGTCAAAGGTCGGCAACCCAAACTCGGGGGCCATGGCGTTCCAGAACAGTTCATCGGTCAACGCCCCGACATTGGAATACTTCAGCAACCGAGGCAGTGAACGCACCAGCCGCTTCTGGTCTTCCTTGGTCAGGTTTACGTCCAACTTGGCGTACTCCTGCTCAAATGCTTTCTTGCGTTTCTTCTGCCACACCTCCAGCAGCAGGTTGTTGATCGTGATCTTGTCGTCGTCGGGCAAGTCTCTGAGCAGCTCATCCTCGTTCAGGGCATCATAAATGGTGTCCTTCTCCAGCCGCTGGGATTCAATACTCATAAAGAGAATGTTTCGCAACCGCTCGCGCAGCTCCTTCACCCCTTCACGCACGACCTTACTACGAGCCTTCTCCTCATCAGTCTTCTTGGGTGCCCTTTTCTTTCTCTCTGGCTTGGCTTCCTCGACCTTGGATTCCTCCTTGGCTTCTGGCTCAGGTTCCTTGGCCTCGGGTTCGGCTTCCTTTGGCTTCCTGTCCTTTAGCTTCTTATCTGCAAACGTGGCAACGTCGGTGATCTCCTTGTCGGATTCATCCACGGCCCTGCGTCCCGCCTCCTTGATTGCGGTGTTGACCGTCTCGGCCTTCCGCTCGCCCATGGCTTCACTGACCACCGCCTGCTGCTTCGTGCGGAGTACCCCGAGGAAGGACAACAACGGCGTGAACCCGCCGATGATCTTGTTGACCAGTTTCTGCAAGGCCAATTGCTGCGCGGGGTCGGTCTTGTGCGCCTTGAGTGCCTCGCTGAAATGATGCAGCAACTCAAGGTTTTCCTGCTCCACACCCGCACTCACATGCTCCTGCATTAATCCCTCAAGGGCCAAGGCCACCATGAGGTTGCGCTGCAACGGGTCGTCAAAAGTGTTCAACTCATCCCGCAGTCGCGCCCAGTTGGTGGTGCCGTCCTCGTTCCTGAAATACTCGTGCGCCACCAGTTCGCGTGCGCCCCGCTCCAGCTCGGCCAAGTTCATGGAGGCAATGTTGTAGCCCCCCACGGCAGACTCCCCCTTGCCCCGTCCCCTTGGCGGGAACACCGTGGCAATGATGTCGCGCAAGCCCAGCTCTGGCTTGGCCGTCTTCCTTGCCTCAATCCTGATGCTGCCACGCCCAGTGGGAAGCATGGCTAACCCCGTCCCCGTGCCCAGCTCCGGGGATTTCCGCCGCACGACCTCTGCCATCTGTCGCAAGCCGCCGACCAGACGCCAGACCGTCTCGGGCTTGGAAATCTGCTCCACTGAACGACGGCGGCGGAACCGGGTTTCTGGCCCATGCTCGCCCATTACTTCGACTGCTTCCGAGGGGTATGACCCGATGTCGCCAATCTCTATGTACCCCCGGTCAACCACCACCTTTTGCAGTCGTGGCAACTCAATGACATCATCGGAATACCGCAATGCAGACAGGCGTACCTCAGCATAAAATTTATCGCTAAATTCCTGTGTCGGAAGGTCAACCACCGATAACGCTCGATACTCAATGCCCTGTGAGGGGTGAACCCCCATTCGCTCCATCCAAGCATGGCCGTCCCTCTCATCCAGCTCAATGCGGACAAAGTCCTTACCCGCCTGCTCCGCCCTCTCTCGATTGCGCTTGTTAGTGACGGCCTGCACCAGCTTCATGGATGTCTCTATACTGTGCCCATGGATAAAGTGGTAGCGCAGCAGTAGTGCAGCCGTGTCGGGCGCAAAGTGTTCCAGCCCTTCGTAGTCGATGTTACTTATCCCTACCAGCGTCTCCATCGTTACGGTTTCGGGCTGGCCCATCCTTTCCCAGTTGGCCATCGACGACTCAAATCTTTCCTGAGACAGCCCGGACTCTTCCATCAACCGATTGCTGGCCTCAAGCGTGTCCATACTCAAGAGCAGTTCCCCCCGCAGGCTAGCTGCCTTGCTCTGTAGGTCGCGAATCATCTCACCAAGACGCTCCTCCTCCTCCTTGTTCCGGTCACCCTTGGCCTTTTCAAGCTGCTTTTCGAGCTTCTTGATTTCTTGCAAGATGGGGCGTTGCCTGTTCTGGAGAAGGCGCGACTCAGCCCCCACTCTGGTTTTGGCCATACGATGCAGGCGGGCCTTGGCGGTGGACAGGGAGAAACCCTTGCCCTCCTTATACCAAGTGCTGGCCTTCTGCCCCTTGCCACCCTTCTTCTTGGCGGTGATCCAGTTGTGGGCGTCCTTGACTAACTGATTCAGGTAATAATCATAGGCAAGGTCAGCATTCTTGTCCTCCAGTTCCTTGCCTTCCTTCGACACAATCCATCTTTCGTTAACCAAGCTCTGGGCCATTTGCTGAACTCGGGCCAACAGGGGGACTCCATGTGAATAAAAATGCTCGTTCAGTTCACCCATCATCTTGGACTCGGCGTTGACCCGGTTAAGCAAGCGACGAGACGCATTCAGGTACAGCTCAACAATGGGAGGGAGGTGCCTTGACTGATACTTGTCGATGACATGAACAATCCAGTTGGTGATGGCACGAGTGATGGAAGGCTTGGCGGCGGCACGTTCATCCTCCTCAGTCGTTTTGCCACTAGCTTCACGCTCCTTCAGCATACGAAGATATTCCAGAGCAAGTTCCACCTTGGTGCCCCTGCCGTAATCCCTTCCGACTGCCCGCATTGTCGGGGTGTCCTTTGCAGCCTCATAGATTCTCACAAAGATGCCCTTGACCCGCGCCACCGGGTCAGTCTCAGCCTCCGCTTCCTTCGCTGATTCCGTGTATGCCGATGTGGCAATCTTCCACGCTGCCTCGATGTCTTGGATATGGATCAGCTCATGGGTAACCAACTTGGTAAGCCTTGCCCCATCATGCTGTGCAAACACCTTGGGATTCAGGAACACTACACCGGGATCAGCCACGTCCGTCCAGATGCCAGTGCTGCTCTTGCTATAGGAAATCTGGATCGTCTTTACATTCGACCCGGCCATCGCACCACCCTCACTGGTCTGCTCCTCAATCTCTTCCTTGACCTGTTCCGCAACTTGCCGGTCACGCTTGGTGGTCAGGGTCGTTTCCTTGATCTCAATCCCCTCTGGCTCCTCAATCGTGGCCATCGGGGTTTCGGCTGGCTTGTCCGCCTCCGTGATCTTGCGCTGCCCCTGAGTGGTCAACAAGTCAGGTGCCGCCTCCGCCTTCTTAACCTCCTCCCATACCTGCTCCTTCTTCCTTCCCTTGCCCGTCAGCGGCACATCCACAGCCTTGGCCCTGTCCTTTAATTCAGCCCAAGGTGGCATCTGCTCCTCTGTCTCTGGCTGGGGAGTCTCAGCCCTGTCCAGCGTGGCCACGGCCTCTGGCCCCAGCTCCTCCTCCAGTGCCTTGATCTGCGATGACAGGGCATCAATGTCAGATTGGGCATGGGGATAAACAACCGGGTGCTGCGCCGTGGTTGAAAGGGCAGCAGCATTCTCGGACACCATGCGGCGATGTTCGGCCCGCAGCTTGGCCAGCGTGTTCAGCTTCTCCCTGTCCACTGCCGTTGGCTTTAGCTCTTCTGCTACTGCCTCCTCTCCCGCCAGAATTCTTTCAGCCTCTGCCGCCGTGACACCCTTGATCTCCATCTCCCTGTATCCGGGGAGCGTCCTGATGTTGTTGTAAATCGACAGCAGGTACGGCTTGATCCAGTCACCAAGGTCAGCGGTCATCCGCTCGGCAAACTTGGCAAACGTGCGTGCCCCGGCCTCAACATGGTGTAGTCCCAGCTTCACTCCCTGCTTCAGAATCTCTGGAGCGTACTTGGCAACCTTGCCAGCAGAGGCCATCCCCGCCATCTGCACTCCACTGTCGGCAACGTCCTTGGCAATCCTGTTCAGCACTGCCTTGGCTTCCGCCGCCTCAGACTGGGTGACACCTATGTTGTCTTTGCCGTAGTTGGGTTCCCTTTTCTTTCCCCCTTTCTTTGTCTTCCCGCTTTTTGGAGCAGTCTTTTGAATCTCCTCGACCACGGCGTCAACGATTTCGTCAAAGTTAATATCCCCTTCTTCCTGTGCCTCCGCCCCAGTCTCCGTTTCGGTCTTGGCCTCCCCCCCGAGCGACTTCCTGATTGCCTCGGTAATTTTTTCAGGGTCGATCACTTCATCTTTAGGGGTAGCCTTCTTCTTCGGGGCGGCTTTCTTCGGGGCGGCTTTCTTCGGGGCGGGTGCCTTTTCCTCCTTGGTTACAGCAAAGACTTTCTTGATCTCCCCTGATTGATACAACTTTTGCAGCGCGTCGATGCCTATCCACGATTCCCCGCTGTAAGTACCGGGCCGTTTATGGTCATAGGATAATGTCTCTAACGCGGGATCACGCCGCGACTCAATCGTTACCACCCTGCCATTTCGCAGGATTTTGTCGCCTTTGCGGGGGCTAAAGCCAGTGGGGTCTTCCGCGTACTGCACCCCGCCTTCCTCATGGATAACTTCACCGGGGGTCTGCTCCACCTCAACCCCACTAGGGGGCTGGATGGATGCGTCAGCAGCTTCACCCGGCCCAGTCTCCCCTCTGTGCTGGGCAGCTAAGTACTCCCGCCTTCGCTTCTTGTCTTCAGTAGACTGCCCGTCCTCGGGCTGTGGTGCCTCCTGCTTCCTGTCCCTGACATGCCGTTGGACATCTTTCAGACGGATTTGTCCGCCCTTGCCTTTGCCCTTCACATCGGACAAATCCAGCCCTGCCTTTTCCGCGTACCCGACTGCGGACATCGTGGCGTTGTGCTTCTCCGCCTCCTCCTCCCGCATCAGGCCCACAACCCCGGCTTCCCCTTCTTCAAGCGACCTGATTTCGTCCAATGCCTCCCGTCTTTCACTGCGTAGAAGATTGAGGCGGTTTCTGACCAGTTGGTAAAACTTGTCGGCCATCCCCTCCCAGCCGAGTTCTTCCTCCATGGATTCGATCTCACTATCAATCTCCTCTATCCGCTGGACGGGGTCACGCGAGCGGCGGAGCTTGTCACGCAGTTGATCCATCCGCGCTTCCGCCCCGGCCTTGCTCGCCTGCGCCTCACTGATTTGCCTGCGGATTGTGTCCTTGCTCTTCGATGTTCTGGCCCGCTGTTCCTTGCCCTCAAGCACCTCAATGTCCCGGTTCAGGACATCAATGTGAGCCATGGTCTTGTCCATCTCATTCCGGGCAGTAGTGGCTTCATCGGCCAGTTTAGCCTGCTCCAGTATGAGCTGATCTCGCTCACTGGTGTCCACCCCCTCAACCACGGACTCAACCTCCACGGTGTGGCCAACGGCATCTTCCTCAAGGGAGCCGCGCCCCCCTTCCATGCCCTCAATCAAGCCAGCCTCAGTCGCCCCCTTAGTGACCCTGTCAAGCTCGGCCTTCAATTGCTTGGCTAACTCCGGGTTCTCATTGGCAACTTCATCTATCTCCTGCCGTGCCTTCTGGATTAGCCCCTGCCGCCTCTGCTCAAGCGCAGCATTGTAGAAATTGAAGCTGGCACCGGGAGCCTTGAGGAACGGGAAGGCTAAGGCCGAGTGCCGAGCAACCTCCACGAGCCGCCCCAGTGAATCCGTGAACCTCTCGTAGGCTGACTTGGGGTGCTCGACGTTGTCCATAAAACGCCCCGCCTCCTCGGCCCCGATCTGGATGCCCTCTTGAATGACCTCCTGTCCCACCTGAACCCCGATGTCACCCACCTCACGCAAGGCCGTGGTGGGCAGTGGGCGCGTAGCAATCTCCTTCCCCATGACCGACACCGGCCCAGAGCGAGGGACACGGGTGCCCCCAGCCTCGGTGTAAATTGCACGCCGCGTGGTGTCCGCCAGACCGGGTCGGTTCCTGACGTGCCTTGTCGCGGCATTCTGCACCAGCTTCCTCGCCGGTATAAGTTTCCCCGCCTGCAACAACTCAACCGCAGCATAGGGCACTGCCGAGGTGGAGGAAATGTTCCGGGCTGTCTCGTGCGAAACCCCCTGTTCCCGCAGGGCGGAATACATCATCCCGGTTCCCTGATGCCACCAGAAATTTGCCGCCCCCGTTGCAAACCCAACCTTCGCGCCAATGAGTCCACCAACTGGGGCGGTCACTAGGTCTAGTGGGTCTGGCCCCGGAATTGCCATGGCCCCCATTGCTGCTCCTCCTGCCGCAAAGCCTGTCGCCGTCTTGGCACCCTCATAACTCGCCATGGTCAGCGCAGGCACCAGCCCAACGGCCCCCATGAAGCCCTCCTCAAGAAGCCCCCCGTGTTGACGGAGGCGAGGGTCACTGTATTTATTCAGAAACTTGTTCTTCGCCTCCTTGAATTCCTCCCAGCCTTCCCCTGAGAACGCCACGTTCTTGGCCATCAAGTCCAACTGCGTGGCCTCGAAGTTCATGTCGTGGATCAGTCCGGTCTTTTCCCAGAAGGGAAGCGGCTCAGTTGGGTACGCTCCTCCAAAAGTGACCCGGCGCGGGGAGTGGCGGGGATGCGACACCCCAGTTTCAGTTGTGTCGGATACGTCCTCCCACTTTAATCTGCGTTGAGACATGGCAGCTAGTTAAGTTAATCAAACGCTTCAGTCAGAGGCACAAAGTCATCGCTATTCTTGTCCCACATATAGATTCCACTCTCTCCAATGTTCCCCGTTTGCATCATGTAAAAATGCTGGTGCCGCAGATCGGACTTATTGGCGGGCTTTTCCGAAATCGGAACCCCGGCATCTTGAACAAGTTTCAGCAACCAAGGCCGCACCCCGCTCGCGAAGGTTCCTTCTTCAATGGAATGTGACAACCACCCCGGAACCACGTTGGTTGTCTCTAGCCCAACGTATCCCTTCCTGTCCCAGTCATCCGTCCTTTCCCCAGTGCCCATGTGAACACCGGACTCGGATGGGGTGTATGCTCCCCCAATAAAGGCGTGGGGGGACGACGCCGTAAACAGGTCAACCTCGCTTTTCCCCGTGGCCTTGATCTTTATTACCCTGTCCAGATTATAAAGGTCGTGCATGGTTTCGTCGCTGAACCGTCTGATCTGGGTGGTGGGCGGGGGCGTCTCGTTATTATCCCCCGCATCTGCTGCCGCTTTCCTCGCCGCCTCCCTTTGCGCCTCCCTTTGCGCCAGAGCTTCAAGGTGCCTTTCTGCCATTACACTAGCATCAGACATTGCCTTCTGTATGGATTCGGCTGACGGGTTTGGAGGAAGACTCCCCAGCGTGTGCTTCTGCATTCTGATCAACTCCTCCTTATAGGACTCCCCATCCCCAGTGGGGGCCTTCATTAGCTCATTCTTAAAAGCATCAAAGTCAACCTTGATGTTTCCCGTATCCGGGTCAACGGCCAGCGCATCTCCCATCTTTAATTCCAACGCCGTCGTCAGCAGCGCATACTCAGCCCTTTCACGCGCATTGTCTCCCCGGATACCAGTCACCGCCTTCTTCAGCAACTCCATGTTCAAGGTGATCACGCCCCCCTCTCCCTTTTCCCGAACGTCTTCCCCGGTCTTGCTCAAGACATCAATCGCGACCTTGTTGGTTCCCTCCTCCCACATCATGTTGCGGGCATTGACCAGCTCAAAGTCACGCATCTTGGCGTACCCAGCCGGGGTGGGTGATCCGTCTTGCTTGAAGAATTGCCGGTTGTCTTTGGACAACACCGCCATCTGCTCCCCGTTCAGGCTCGCCCAGCGCGACATGAAGTTGGTTCTGTTCTTGGCCTCCGCTTCTGCTGCGCCTGCCATCACCCGGTTAAAGTCCCCCAGCCTCGTCCCCTCCATAGCTGCCTTGCGATAGGAAATAGCCTGCTGCAACAACGACCCCTTAATGGGCGGCAATGCAAGGCTGCGAGCTTCCTCAAACTTGCCGTCCCGGCGCAGGGAGTTGAATTGGGTTACCCATTCATTAAAGGCACCCATGCCCTCCTGCGCCTCGAAGGCGTCCCTCTCCATCTCCCCCAGTTCACGGCTCTTGATCGAGTTGTTCAGCATCTGTCCCTGCTGCGCCAGACTGGCCGTCCGCAGGTCAAGGTTGCGGGATTGTATTTCCAGAGGATGCAATGCCTCCCGGTGCGACATGGTTTGCAGGTTCAGGGCCGTGCTGGCCTCGGTCGCCGCCATCTCCAGTGGCAATATCATCTCCTCATGCCGCATCTGCTGTGCCTGCGCCCGCATCCGCTGTGCCTGCGCTGCCAGACTAGTGCGGACATCCGCCATCTTCATGCCCGTCTCTGCTCCTTGCGTGTACGCCGAGATCGGGTCAGCCGCCTCCGCCATCCACGGGGCATCTCCTCTTAGGTTAATCTTTGGAATTGCCATGTCTTATTTTTAAGGAAAAACCGGGTTGCCCGGAACAAAATTAGGCCAGTGACCTTCTCCGCCCTGTGAATGGCCAAAAAGACTGGCCCCCCTCGGTGGATTTGGTGTAACTGGCGAATTGGGGATGTTGCCATACTCCCCATACTCATAACTCGGGCCACTCCATGGAGTCACATACGATGGCTCTAATGAATAGCCGCCCATGTTATGCTGTATTGAGGGCGTAGAAACTGGCCTTGACATGCTAGTCCTCGCCCAACGCTCGGCAAATGTTCCGCCAGAAACAGGAGCAACTGACATCCCAGCACTTAAACCCCGGTTATGCACCCCCCATTCATATTGTGCCTTGGCTACGGGGTCAGGTGCAGCAGCCGCTATTGCCCTGTTGTATGCGCTAATATACTCATTCTCCGCATTTGATTGCTCGATGCCCGCCACTGTCTCTGGCTTCACCCACAACGCCGATGACCCAAGCGGGTCAACTGTCGCCACCGCTCGTTGCGTCTTCATCCAGTCCTGCGCTGCCCCGATGCCACGGTTGAACATGTCCAGACTGGTCAGCCCAAGGTGCGCCGCCGTCCGGTTCTTGATAAAGTCACTCATCGCCCCGGTGCCAGTGCTGATGCCTGATGCCGCCATGCTGTCCTGTACTCGCTGCACCACATCCTTGGGAATCAACCCGCCCAGCATATCCTTGATACCGCCGCTGACGCCCGACACCATGTCTTCATAGCCCGGTATTGCCTGCTTTAACTGCTCCAGTAACAACCCGGCACGACCTCGCGTGTCTTCCTGCACCAGTTCGTTAACCTCGGGCATCGCACCCTTCAATGCCTTCGTGGTCTTGCCCATGATCCCCCCAGCATCGCGGGGCTTGAAACTGGGCAACTCCACCGGGCTACCGTGTATTTGATTTTGGTATGTCCTAGACATGGTTTAAATAAGGTTTTCTACCCCGCCTCCTCCGTAGGCAGCAGTGTTTTCCATTCGCAATACATTTACGGCCCCGTCCCCCATGAACTGTGATAACTGCTCCTGCAATAACTGGATCGCCCGCTGCTCGTATCCAACAGCTTCATCCAGAATATTGTTTTCTTCCTTTCGTACTGCCATCACCATCAGCTTCAATGCTGGCAAGTTGTTAATGTGAAGCCAATCGATGTCATTCTCGGCAGGGATGTAACGCAATTTTCCTGTCACGGTCAATGTCGTGCTGGTACTAATCCCCGGCACCATGCTTCTTCGGTACTCAGGGAAGTTCTCCAGCGGCTCATATTCCGCAATTGTGCGGACTGTGCCGTCACTGATCTTGTACTCCTTCACCGTGACATTACCTTTCGTGTCCGGTTTTTGTACTGCTGACAATGCGCTAAAGTTGTTTGCAGACTCAACGTAACTGGAAGTCAATGTCACGTACTCACCATCAACGTAGTTGGAGCCGTCCTGTGTCCGTATCCATTTGCCATTGTCGTCGTAACCCTGCAATAACACCTTTGCCCCAGCGTCCACGGAGGCTGTCAGTGTGTCGGTGTACAGACGCAGCCTCTTGCCCGTGCCGCTAATGTCGCTAAAGGTGCAAGCCATGTCTTGGTCTATTAACTGACGACCTACCCCGTCTTTGGAGTCAAGAACTCCGGGGCCGCTTTCAAGGAATTCAAACCAACGATTACGGACTATGCCGGGAACATCATTTACCGCTACTGCTTCAATCGTTTCAAGCTGGCGCGGCCATGTAATCATCCCGTCATTGGTGGTGATGCGGTAGCGGGCGTAAGTACCGGGCCATTTTCCCTTGTACAGCAGACGCTCCTGCGCCTCATTGATGTAATCGACAACGCGAGTGTCAGTTTTTGCCAGCGACAACACTTTACTGACCTGCGGCTTTGCGTCTGCGAGCGTTAGTTTCATTTAATATTTTATGATGTAGTTCACGACAAGGAAGGGAGGCATATTTTCATGGGCATCTCCACCGCCAACCTTTGAGCAGCCCTGAATACCCGACGCTGGATTTAGCGCGTAGCCATCATAGCCATTATTACTGCCTAAAATTTGATTTGTTCCAGCGTCCACATAATTTTGGCTATTCACACCGATCTGGTGTTGATGCTCTGGCATCTCAGCCTCAGTCAGCGTATGAGTCTTACTGCCGCCAGTCTCTCCCATCGCATCGAACTCGGTTTGGCCTGAGTCAAGGCCAACGGGCATCCTCCCTTTAAGATTAGGTACTTGAAAATCCGTGCCGTCGCTTCCGCCGTAGGCGTTCTGAATCGCAGCATACAGGTCTTCGTACTCAGGGTGCGTGGAAGTTGAGTATGCAGTGCCGTCACATAGTAGCCATCCTTCCGGTGAGGTTGAGCCTCCAAACATAGTTATCGAGCCTGCTGGAGTGGACATAAAATTACGCCATTTGTCACTGGTGCTCATGTCCGAATCGTAAATGTACCACCCCTTCGGCATACAATTTTCAGAAGTGCCTCCCTGCTTTAGCCACACAAGCCCCTGCTGTGAGGATAGAGGTGTGTCGTCTGTCGTTACAAACGTCGTGCCTGTAATTGATGCCGTGGTGATTGTTGCGTCGAAAAACTGCGCGTAGGTTGTCGCCATCGAGGAGTGACAGAAGTTCGACGGGAAATTATCACTGTCAGCGTTGATCGTTACGCTTGCCGTGTTGGTTAGATTGCTACAGTTTGCCATTTTTTATTGATTTGTTGCAGAGGAGACGCCGCCCAAGCAATCGCACGCTATGACCTTACTGCTGGAGTCGATTTCGACATCCGCGTACGGCTCCTCTTGTACTGTTCTAGCATTAACACGGAACAACTTCAAACGTGCCTGCCCTGTCCACTTGATTCTTGCGGCAAATTCCCATCCGTAGTTGAACCGCTTATCCACGGCAGGCTCAACATCGTCACTGGGGCGGCCAATCCGCATCCTTGGTCGATACTGCTTCTCCGCATCCACAAAGGACTCGCACTCCTCTGCCGTATATTCCGCGATGATGTTCCAATTCTGCCACGACACCCAACATGGGTATTGGTCTGGATGAAAGTCGGTGTGGAACTGGACAGTGCCGCCCGTAAGTTCGTCCACCCAAAGGTCTGCGCTCTCCAGTTCCTTTGCTGCTGCTGGTTGGTCGAAATCAAAGGAGGGCGTCTCAACCTGTGAGGTGATCTTGTTGTTGACGGCGTTGCCGCTGCCGTCCAAGTCCACATCAAAGATGCTGTCTCCGTCCTGTGTCAGCTCCCATAGCTCAGTATCGAGGCTCTCATTACGAACCAAACCAAAGCACCTCTCCGTGCCACTGAAGTTGCCCTTAACCAGTTGCGCGAATTGCAGCGTATAATCTGTGCTGTTTCTGGTGACATCGAGGCTCCAGAACCCGTCGTAGGCCAAGGGCAGTTTGCCTTTTAGCCCGCTCATCAGATCAAAGTCCAGCACCACCAGCCCGTTGTATGCGACACCCCTGCTGTTGTCGGCCTTGGGGATGGCAGTACAAATGTACCTGTTATTGAACAGCACCCCGCTTGCCTCCGAGAAGTAGGCGGGGCTGTCGTACTTCAGAATTCGGTTCATCTCACGGGAGATGGGCGTATTGCCGTACTGTTCTTGATCGCGTACAGCCATCACTAGGCTGCGTAATCCGTCACGGCTGCGAAAGTAAAGGTCGCCAGATACGTGCTCCACTGAATGATCGCCAGTTGCACCGTTATTGATGAGGACTACCCGCTGGATGGGGTCGTTTAATGCGAACCAGTCATTGCGGTCAGCGGGAACTGACACAGACGTAACGGCGTCAGCAGTAAAGATTATCAGCTCCCCATGACCCAATGCAGTGTTCGGGGCTGCAATAAACTCCATGGACGTGATGTCGGATGTGCCAACAGGAACTGTGAAACTGCCGCCATTGGCCAGCCTGTCGTTCTCGGTGAACTGTAGGATGGTGCTCGACCCGCCAAGAATGTCGCCAGCCACAAAACTGCGACCCTGCGCCACCCAAATCCTGCCATTACCGTACGCCATCGCTGTGCCTTTTGGCACTTGGTTGGTGGTGGCATTACTGCGCGACGCCGTTGATCCGTCCCAAAGCAGCGGGCGATTGGCTCCGTCTTGAATTATCAAATGATTCTCTGCTTGAAGAAAATGCACTCGGCTAACAGTGGAACTCATCGTGATCGAGTTGGTGATGTCCGTGACTGACCACTCTGCTCCGCTGGTGGGCGGGCTAATCTTGTAAGTATTGCCGCCAGCCACGACAATGATACTGCCCGAGCCGTTGCTGTGCTGGTAGTAGTGTGCGCCTTGGAACTTGGCGTCCTCCATTGCGGTTGTGGCAGAGCCGCTGGCCAGCTTGATGCGCTTGAAACCCGCTCGCGTACGGGCAAACCCGCCACGGAAGGTCACGTTCTGGGCATAGGCAACTTGATTCTTGCCAATCATCGACGGCGATCTTCCGCTATCCATGCCGCCCTCAAGCGAGGAGATGCCGTCCACCAACCTGTTGCGATCCGTAATCATTTCAGTGTTTAATAATATATTTCATATACAGCGTCGGTTGCTTGACGTTGACGCCCGTTGGTGTTGCAGAGCCGCCGCCCGTGACTGTCGCGTTGGAGAAGGCGACATCCGCCGTGAATGCAAAGGAGTCCTCCGCAGAACGTGTGTGGGCATCAATATTATTGGCATTGACATTGGTTCCCATTGGATAATCAAGGATGTTCGCGTCATCAACGCCATCAGCCCATGTTCCAGTAGTCGGTGAGGGTGTGGTAAATATTTTTTCTACGCCGTTCTCCATTGTATGGGTTACTGATAATGACTGCGTGCCACCTGTGGTGTGCGTGTGGTTCGGAAGATTCGCCGCCACCAACGACACACTCTCCGCTCCTGCCGCGCTCGCCAGCGCGTTGCTGCCGTCGACGCTCGCAATAACCTTCCCCGCAAGGTCGGGTAACTTGAAATTTCCAGAGGACGCCGAGCCGTAATCATCGCCAATCACGGCATATAAAGCCGCGTAGTCTGTTTGGCTTTTCTCAGAGCCGTCGCACAAGAAGTAGCCAGCGGGCTCAGTGTCATTGCCTGCGTAGGCCGACACTGAACCCACTGGCACGCTGCCCACCGACAGGTCGGCAATTAACACGGCGTCATTCGACGACAGTTGGGCGTACAGCTTCCCATCCTGCGAATACACCTGTACCCGCTCAGAGCCGACTTTCCCAACGGGATGCGCCGCCTTAACGTCCCGCGTTAATAGCCTTCTGTTTACCCCTTGGCTACTCATCTAAATGTATAATCACGTTTGAAATTCCATCGCCATCCAAGTCGTTAAATTCTGCCGTCTCCAGCACTTCATCCCACTTCGCTTCGTAGACGCCCCAGCAGTAAATTGCGACAATGTTGGTGAGCACTGAGGCTGCAAATAAAGTCAGCCAAAGTGTTGACCAGAAAGCCTGCAATGTCGGTACGACCTTCATTTCTCGTGAGGTGTAACTGTGCGGCGAATCAGAAACGGGAATGCTTTATTGTCTGGCTTGCCGCCGCCAACGGTTCCAGCCGTGTCCTCGATTGGGGCCGCGTCAATGTCCTTCTGCGTCACCTTGATTCCAGCGTCCATGCACCACTCCATTTTCATTTTTTTGTAGTGGCCGTGCATTCTCTTTATCGGCACAAGAAAATTAAAACCCTGAGTCCGGGTTCCTCGGACCAATATCCCCACCATCAAGCCGTCGTCGTTAAAATTTCCAGAGCCGCTGCTGCCGGGGAACGCCACAGTGGAGACCTGAGTGAAGTCTGTGTTGCGAAAGAGAATTCGGCCATGCTGCGAAAGTACTCCGTCCGTGATGCTGTTGGCTCCGTCACTGCCCAACAGTGACCCGCATCCCCACAAGTGCGTGCCTAGTGGAACCAGTGGTGCGTCTGGTTTGCAGAAACGCACGCTGTCTTCGGCTTTAAAGTCCTTTGCTAAAACGCGAAGCAGAGCGAGGTCGTGGCCTGTCTCGGCATCAGAGTAGTGGATGACCTGAGTTGATACAACCGTCTCCCCTACGACGCGGCCAGTGTCAGGGTTACGCAGCTTCCGCACCAGTGACGGGTTCGCAAACTCCACCACCTTTGCAGGCTTGCCATCCACAATCTCGTCACGGACGCTTCTGAGGTGGCTGATTACATGGGCGGCAGTGTGGCAGAACACGACCTCTTTGTCGCCTACCTTGCGCTTGAAAAGAACACCGCTGCCCTCAGACTTTGAATAGCCTGCCTCGGCGCGAATAGTCACGCTGATGCTGACTAGATATTTGCTGATGTTCTCGGCGGCATCAACTGCGCCCGCACATAGGATTGCCGCAATGGCTGCAATTTTTTTTATCATTTTTAGTTCTATTTAGTTTCTGTCGCATAGCTTGAACATAGTGCCACGCATCTATTATCTCCTCCTCCAGCATTTCCAAATTCACAACCTCAGTCAGCACTGTCTTGTGCTCCCGCTGGCCCTTATCATACTTCGCTGCTGCCACCTCATTGAAACGCTCCATCGACGCATCACGAATTTCGTCCGGTGTCGGGGGCGGTGTCATTGGTTCTCCTCCCGCCTTTTGCGCTCCTCCTCATCCCGCAATCGCGACTCCTCCTCATGCCGCTCCATCTCCTCTCTCGCCGCTTTCTCTGTTGGCGACAGGGGCCACTCAGGCCGCATCGCTACCAGCGCATCAAAACCTGCCGAGGCTATCTCGTCTTCCAACGTGTTCGAGTAGGCGCGGACTGCTTGCCGATATTCCTTCCACTCAGCAGGAGTCGCTTCTCCTGTCTCAGATTCACGTACTACCATCCAGTCGGAGTCCGACAGCCTTGTTCCCGCGCTTTTTTTTGCGCTGGCTTTCTCTCGTTCGCGCAGTGCATCCAAGTCCAGCGGTGTGGATACCACAATGCCGCTACTGTCAACGGAGTTGCGCCACCAGCGCGTGTTCTTCAGAACAGGGTCGGCACGCCATTCCAGTCCGATAGCTGTTCGCTCGTCAGCGGTGCTGCGTTGGAGCCACACAGCAGGATACTGGATGCCGTCGCGTGTGAAGCCTGTGTTGTGGTTGAGTTGGACTCCGGTGTCTTTCCAAAAATAGGGCATAATATTTTATCTCGCGTTCGCGTGTTTAAATGGATTCTCGGCTACGGCGTAGAAAACGTAGTCTGTGCTGCTGCTATTGTCTCCCGTGTAGTTCTCCCTCAACTTGAACCCGTTGCTGACAAAATCAATTCGGTCAAAATCGTCCTCATCGGCGGAGGAGTCGGCAATCAGGTATTCGCCTACAGCGTTGTGTGGACTACGAGTTGAGTCGAACATAAGCCAGCCCGTGTTGCCATCGATGTTTTTTATCAAAATGAAAGCTGGCCGAAATCCAAGATGTACAAACGGGCCGTTATCCAGTCCGTTGCCTGTGTAGATGCCGACCTTTGAGTACCCTTCGATGGAGCGAAAGAGGTAGGCAATGTAGTCTGTTCCAAACGACGACCACCCATCACCCCCGTAACTCAAGTCAAGTCCTCCAGAGTTGTACCCCACAGTAAAGGCCGTGTCGTTCGGAGCAGTGTTGTCCCAGATTGTGGTGTCGCTGGCTGAATCGTTTGCGGAGTCCAGCATTAAGTAGCCACCAGCCCCAACGTCCTTATGGTAAACTGCCCAGTTAATGGAACTGCCCTCCCCCTGCGGGCCATCATCCAATGCTTTCACGAACATCAACTCGGGAGCTTCGCCAAGGCTATGGTTAACAGTTTTTGTGTCACTGCTACCCGTGTACGTCACAATATCAAACCCCTGCGTAGCTCCTTCTTTCCACACCCAAGCAACGTAGTCGTCGTTGACTCTATTGACGTAGTGCTTCGAATCATCGTTGTTGCCCAGCGTTATCTGGTTGCTGGAAACTCCTTCAATTTGAGCGGTAGTATTGTCCTCCGGTTGTTGAGCAAACGAACTACTCAAGATTGGCGTCAATGAACTTGAAATGCCGCGCACTGTGTCAGCGATGCCATGGTGATAACCAGTGGTGTTGCTCCGGTTTTTAACCCAGATTAAATCTGGATTGAACGACATCGACGTTGGAGATGTGCCAGAGTGCGGGATAGTGTGCTCGGTTTCTGTTCCCTCGTAAGTGATTACCTCAAAAGCCTGTTCGCTCGCCTTCGCGTTGTTCAGTGTAACGGCGGGCAGGTTCTCGGTGCAAAGTGCCTTGAAGCCGCTGGGTGGCTCATAGAAGAACTCGCCTGTGCCGCCGCTGTCTGCGTAGGTGGTGGATGGTGACTTGTTGCCCGCGAAGGTGGCGTCTTGGCCGAAGTTGAAAACGCCCTTCATGCTTCCAGTACTCCCAGACGGACTAAAAAATGTCATGCTTGGGAATAAATCACCAACATCGCTGGATGTTGTGAATGTCGGGTTCGTCCCTGCACTTGGGTCGCCCTCTGTGCCGCCGCTTGATGACGGCAACCATGTAACTCCATTCCCCTCATCGAATCCCATCCAAATTTTAACTGCGGTGCGACTTGTTGCGTCCACTGCCATTACCAAAAAGTCACCAGCATTCACGGAGCCGCTACTGGATTGCACGGCATTCAACGTAATGTAGGTCGTCGTGTGAGGGTAAAGGAATGCGGATGTGCTTCCGGTTGCGAACTGGAGTGAATACCCTTCATTGTTTGCACCTCCTGCATAACTGTTCAATCCGGTGTTCGCCGTTGCTAGGCCTAACATCTGGTATCCCTGTGTAGATGGATGTGACTCCATGTAAAATTCAAAATATGACTTACCTCCGTCTATGCTTTGAACAGCAAAAGTTGACCTTGAGGTGTCATAAGCAGCCGTGGCGTTAGTTTGCTCTAGTTTAAGTATTCCCTCTCGCAAGGTAAGGTCAGAACTAGTGTCCAACGGATTCAGCGTACAATAATTCTTTCCAGCAGCGGGCGTGTCGATTACTTGGTCTTCACTGCCAAGATTGGTGGTTGTGAAGTAGTTTTCGTTCCCGCTTACGTCCTTGCCTAACCCAGTGTTGCTGCCGCTAGTAGTGCCAGCACTTGCGAAGTCCAGATGGTATCCTTCATCACCATGACTCCCTGTGTACTCCTTGGGAACCCAAAGCCCGTCATCATTCTTCTCAATGAAGTTTCCGTCTGGGGCAAGCGCGGACCCCTCCACAAAATGTAAATCAGCGAGGTAGCCATCATAAAAATTCTGGCTCTCATCCTTGAAGACACCTATCCAATGGTCTTTGCCGCTAGCCCCCCATTGAGTATCTAATGCGCTACTGGGAAGCGTTGAAGTGCTAAATGCTGTGATTCGCTCACCATTAAAAAACAATTTAATTCTGTCAGACTGAGCACTCGACATCTCTACTACCATAGATATGTGCATCCACGCTCCAGTGTCCCTTCTTTGGGCTGACTCAGTTAACTGCCAGTCATAGCCCGAGCCATTCCATTGATAACACGAAATTTCGTTTGTATTTGTAAAATACAGGAAAAATCCCTCAGTACCCGAGGTGCGCTCAGCCCCAAAGATAATTTGCCCTGAGTCGATTTCTGCCCGTTTAACCCACGCTGCTAGTGTCCAAGTCTGAAGGTTCGCGTTAGAAGATGGGGTCCGTTTTAGAAACTCTGCTCCATCAAACCTACAGGAATAGTCCACACTGAACGCCGTCGTCGCCGCCGACTTCATCGCGTTCTCGTTGTTCAGAAGGGCCATTAGCTTAAAGCAGCGGAGTTGGTGACGTAGGCATAGGTTCCGTCGCAAAAATAACTGAGCAGATATTTCCCCGTCGCGGAAACCGTCGCCAACATCGTGGAGTCATTGTAGGTCGTGCTGGCGGAGGTAATGGTGTGGCCCCCGCTGTTGTCCAGACAGACGTATCCCGACTGCCCCGCCGTCATGTTGGTAAACGTCAGCGTGATGTTACCGCTGGGGGTACACTTAAAGTTCTGACCCCCGTTCATGTCGAAATCGCCGTCGTTGGTATTCTTCTGCGGACTTTGGGAGCCGTGTGCGCCCGTCACGATTGCCCCGCGCTGGCTACCAGTCCAAGTCTGGTCAGCAGTCAGGTCGACAGTCCCATCGTCACCCTGTGGCCCCTGTGGCCCCGTTGGCCCGTCTGCGCCTGTGTCGCCTTTAATTGCGGCTATTGATGATGTGCTAAATGGCATGGCTAACTCTCCTTGGCTCCGAACACGAAGCAATTTACAGTGTTGTCGTCCTCGGCCAA
>VTLG01007569.1_pt1 | contig 45856 bp, 65 predicted proteins | sample 4694571 | NCBI WGS metagenome assembly VTLG01 (sample SAMN12604809, study PRJNA352737) | marine metagenome | biome: ENVO:00000447; feature: ENVO:00000209|ENVO:00000569|ENVO:01000036; material: ENVO:00002151; isolation source: viral sequences binned using virsorter ...
TGTTTATCCAAATCTCCCCTAACAGTATCAATACCTTCGGTAACCGTAACTTTGGGAATAAATTGTTTTATCTCCGTAATATCTTTTTGTGCTAAATTATCCACAATAAAATCAACCTTGTCTAATTTCATTAAAATAACATCTACTGATTCTTGCGGTATTCCCACCCTATTATCTTCTGATTTAGTAGCCCTTTCTAATAGACTTCTTATTTCTTCTTCCGATGCCTCTTCATATTTAGGGTTCATCAATTCGTTTAGAATGATATTCTGGAAAATATTATACAGACTATCTGAATATGTAACTAACTCATTTTCAAATGATTGCTGTCCTGTTTCAGCATCATTTTGTACTTCCCGTTCTCCCTCTTCATCTTGCATTTCATCAAGTCTTTCTTGTCCTTGTCTTCCAATATTTTCTATACCCTGATTAATGTCATTTATTAGTAGAGAAAAACTATCTACAATTTCATCCAACTTTTCTGAATCCATAGCCAATCCTTTCATTTTATTTACAAATTCTTGTCTACTATCCACCAAATCAATAACTTCTAGCATAAATGTTACAAACGGTTCATATTCATCCTTTATCTCATTTACATTTAATTCTAAATCTTCAAAGTCTGAAAGACTTGTTCCTGATTCAAATTGTTCATTGTTAGAGTCTACACTTCCAAATATCTTAATCAAACCCTTTAGCATACTGTTGTCGCCAGATAAATTATTCTTAACTAAAGTATAAACGCCTCTCATTTGTTTTGTAAATCCTGCTTCTGTTTTGCTAAAAATATCTCTAAGTGCTTCAATTGGTCTATTGGCCCTTTCTCTTATTGTTCGACCTTCCTCTTCTGAATCAATTAGTTTTGGGCTAAATTTAACTTTGTTTTTTCTCCTACCTTCCAATTTTCTAACAGACCTACCATATTTTGTGGTGTAAGGTTCATAGTCTTGTATTGTTATCTGAAAGTCTTTTGATTTTTCTTTAACAGTAACGTTACCTTCTCTATACAACTTTCTCAAATATTCCAATAGGTCGGGTGAACTTAAATATATAGATGAATCAGCACCTACAAATTTATCTCTTTCTTGTGGTGTAACCATTCGTTGTTCTCTAGAACTAGCGTAGATACTTTGAATTCTATTATTCACTTCATCTTCAAATTCAGCAAATTCCTGCATAGAGCCAAATATTTCTGTTTTTGTTTTTTCTACAAAACCTTCTACTGCATCCATAAGAATTGCTTTACCTTTACCTTGAAGCGACCTGCTATTACCTCTTTCACCGTATTCTATTAGTGTGGCTACTAGGTCTTCCCATTGTTCTCTAGATAAAGCATCTAGATTAATGTCTACGGATTGTCTTCCCGAATAATCTTTAGTGGCATCATATCCTTCACCACCCAATGATTCTTGAATTACTTTATCTGTTCCAAAAATTTCTTCGGCCTTTCTTTTAGCCCCCTCATCACCCAACGGTAGAAGTTGTCTTTGTATAATTGTAATTTCAGATGGTGAAAGTTTAATTGAACCCATTTGTCTTTCTTCGTAAATATCTCCCTCGACTCTTTTTCCTATTTCGCCCATTACACCCATTCGGGTTTCTTCTCCCATGTCGAATATACCACCATAATATTCTTGAATAGCGGTTTCAATATAATTAGAAACACCGTCAATTAAACCCATAACGGCAACGGCTTTCTTTTCTTTGTCTTGAAAGGAGTCTAGATAATCTTGCACCTCTTCATTTACCTTAGCCTTATCCTTTTTATAAGCATAAACAGGAAGCAATTCGCCAAAGTATCTTACAAAGTCGTCATCAAAAATATCAAAGAAGGTAATAAAATCTAGATTAGTCTTCCTTTCATCCATTAGGTCGCCAACTTTAAACTCCATTATTTTCTTCAATGAAGAAGTTCTTTGATTAGTAATTTGATTGGAAAGTGGCAAATTTGTCTCTTTCATAACAATCAACATTTCGTCATGCTGTTCAGCATAAAACAAATGTCTTCCTAATCTCTCTCTTGTAGTTTGGTCAAAGAAACCTTCTTCTACTTTCGTTTCACTTTCTTCGGGCATAACTGCACCTATCAAACTACGCAGGGGCATATCACCAACTTGCTTTAGTGCATCACGGTTAGTTTTATCAAACTCCGAATCGTCATAACCACCAATATTGTGATTTCTAGATAAGAAGGTTGCCATATTCTTTAGACCAAAAGTGGTATCTGATTTACCAATCTTTTGCTTTACGCTATCATTAATGCTTGAAGCCTCATATAGAATGAAGGCGATAAAAGCCTCCTTAGCAAAGCCCTCATTCCATGTCTTCCTAACTACGGTATCGCCTTTACCTTCTTTAATATCCTCAGGTTGTATGTATGAGAATTCTGGTATATTTGTCATCCTTTAGCCCCCTAATTAGTAAGGGCAAAGATTTCAAGTGTGGTAAAGTTATTAGCAATAATCTTGATACCATTTCTACAAATAATGTCAAGTCCTCTTACTACATCAGAAGTGTTAGCAGCAACTAAAATTTTGGCAATGTGATTATCACCGTCAATAAATGTTAGTGTACCACCCGATACAGAACCACCCGTTGTAGACGCACTTAATTCAAAGTTTGTCCCATCAGTAATGGAAGCAATTGTAGCCCCTTCGGGAATACCCGTTCCTGTTACAAACATTCCAACCTTCAAAATTGAAGTATCGGCTGTTACAATGGTGGGGTCGTTATTGTAAGTACATGAAGCAGTTACATCTGCTGTATTATTATCGAATACATTTATTACAGAAGCACTTGCCCCGTTAAAGTAAATTACTCCTTCAAAGTTTCCACCAATTGAAGAAACTTGTGTGTTCGCTGTTATTTTCGTTGAATTCATAGGCATATTATCATCTCCTTAGTTATACGCAAAGATAGGTAAGTAATAAAAGTTACTCTTCTTCACTTAGTAGACTAACAAGTGATGACTTATTTTGTGATAGTTTAAACGGGATTCCCAAAGAGCGCAAATGTGTTTGCAATTCTCTCTTTGTCATACTATCTAAGTCGGGGAGTGGAGAGGCTGTTTCATCGGAAACTTCCTCAACAACCTCTTCCACTTCCTCCACGGTTTCTTCCAAAATGGTAAAACCGTTTCTTAGAAAAATACCACGCAACTCTTCATCAGCATCAAATTCTTGATTACCGAGATATGACCTGCCAAGAACAATTTTCGTTCCACCCGTAGTATTTTTTACTCTCACTTAATCACCTCAAAGTAGTCCAAATAGTCTAACTCTTACAGTTCCACAATTGTTCGTTGGGTTTGCACCGCTAGAAGAAGTTAGAGGTCGTAGAACCAAATGGTCTGCCGTAATGGTGTTTCCATCGGTTCCCAATTCAACTCTCCAATCAATTGTCAAATCTTCTTGGCCCAAAACTGAAACTTGAGTAACGCTACTTAGTCCAAAGTCTGAATAAGGGATTAGTACATTAACCTTAGAAAAGGTTACTTCATCTCCCGTTTCATCAGCATCAACGGCACTAAGAGTTAGCAAGTTACCATTAACAGCAGTTACAGTTACGGTTGCGTTATTGCCAGAATCGGCTGCGTTTGTAATTGCAAGTGCTTGTCCTACGGTAAATGCTGTCATAGCAGTTCCACTTGTTCGGGTAAAGGTGTTTGCCACAGCAATAAAATCACCTGTTGTTGTTAGTGCATCATCAAGGTCAGTTACATCAATAATTGCGTCTACATAATATTCATGGCCTAAAACTTTAGGGGCAGTTACCCCCAAGTGGTCGGCTACTAGTGTTACAGTATGTGTCAATTAAATCACCTCATTGAAGGTCGATAATCTTTCCTTGTCCTCTAAAGTAAGTACACATAGTTTCAGCAACGGTTCTGTAAAGTCCTCGATGACCCAACTTACCGTGTCCGAAAACATCAGCATTAATTCCACCTTCAAAGTATTCAGTAGGCTTTAGTGTGCAAAGGAACAAATGGTCAGTATCTAGAATTAGAATATCTGAAAGTCCTGCACCACCATTCGGCATATCCTTAACAGGGATAATTGGAATGTCGTGGTAAGTAGCAACACGGAAACCAACTTCTCGGCCAGAAACACCCTTAATTCCTGAATGGGAAGGAACAACTTCTGTTCGACCCATGAATCTTTCTTGTGCTTGTAGCAACTCTCCCAAAGTCTGAATAGTATCATATCCTGTTAGAATAACCTTAGGGTCACCGCCTCTTGCCATGAGGTTTCTCAAAGCAGTGTTTAGGAGATTAACCGTTAGGTTTCTATCTGTACCAGAATTAGAATCAACAAAAGCCTCAAGATATTCTGTTCCCGAAGATGCTCTTGTTTGACCATACAAATCATTCTTGTTTGCGTAGTTAGACATAGCGTCGGTTTCAGCAAAAGTAGCGATAATCTTATACAAAGATGTAAGAGCATCGTCTACACCACTAAAGCCAGAATGGTCAAGACCCTTTCCTGCCGTAGCAGTCAAATCCTGCAAAACCATTGCGTTCATAACTTCTGCGTGTGTAATACCAACTTCTTCACGGTAATTAGCAATAAGGTCACCAATACCGTCATCAAGACCTGCCATAAGTTGAGCAATTTCAGAAATCTCAAAGGTATGTGCAACAGTCTTTGGTGTTACAGTTAGAGTTGTGTAATCTGGCTTTACGTTAGTAATGCTAGAAAGTGCTTGGTTCTCAGGCTGTCCACCCAAATCATCAGCGTCAGAAACCGAGAAAGTATCATTAGCACCGCCAATAGCACGGGATTTTAGCATTCTCCAACCGCTAGACTTCCACGGCTTCTTAGGAAGCATAGAAAGTGCATTCATTTCACGGTTAATCATTGACCAAACTTTTTGTCCAAATATAATGTTGTAAAGTTCAGTTGTTTGAGCATCTCCAGATGAACCTGTTGAATAGTGTCTTCCTTCGATACCCGAAGTAATGCCTGTTGATTTCAATACGTTGTCGCTTCCCATACCATAGGTCGCTCGCTCCATGTCTCCGATAGTCTTAAAATATCCACTCATGTTTAGTTACCCCCCTTCAAACGGGAAAATTCATTATGGGCTTCTTCCCATGACATATTAGCAATATCGCCAATAGTTATGGTGTTAGCCTCTCTTTCTTCTGCCTTTGCAATAACGTCGCTTTCCAAAGATTTCTTTAGTTCGCTTAGTTCGCTAGCAAGAGAACCGATTGCGGATTGTGCGTCAAACTTAGCCTTTTCAGACTCGGCCTTTTCAACACGAAGTTCTTCCTCATAGCGGTTTTCAAATTGTTCCTTGATAACTGCGTAGGCTCTCTCTTCTTCCTTTTCGGCTCTAAATGCTTCATATGCTTTTTCGATGTTAGAAGGTGAAAGGTCAAGAGTTGAGATTTCCTCAGATTTCTTGTCCATGTCATAGTCTTCCATTTCATAGTCCCCCATTTCGACGGTTTTTTCATCGTCGTCATAGTCAGCCTTTTCATCATCATCATGTTCAGCCTTTTCTTCATCTTTATCATCCTCCATTCGGATGTCGGCTCCTTCCTCTCGCATACTATCCATAGATTCGATGTCTTTATCATCTTCCTTTGCAATAGTTTCCTTGAGTTCTGCCATTACTTCATTAAACTCGCTTAGTGCTTTTTCAATTTCGCTCATATTTTTGTCCTCCTTTACAATATTAAACTTGGCTTCGGGATTAATTCCCTCTTCACAAATGGTAATCTCATGCAATTCAAGTTTATCAATTTCTTTGTATGTTCCTGCATCAGAATCATACTTATTGGTCTTATTGATTGCTTGACCACCAATTGAGAAAGAACGAAGTTTGCCACGACGAACATCCCTCGCAACATCTTTCGCTTTCTCAATATCATTTCTTAATTTTATCACTACAAAAAACCCTGTATCATCAACGCCTGTTTTTAGGACTTTACCATTGGAATCTGTATATTGGTCTACTACTTCTCCGACCTGTACGTTAGAATGTGTAATCATCACATTTCTATATCTGTCTTGCTTCATGAATTTATCAGCCGCTTCCTTAATTGCGCCCAAAGTAATCTTATCATTTTGCTTATCTACAACATCTACCGATGCGTAACCTGCAATTACTGTATCTTTATCCTCCTTGAGAATAACGAGTTCTCCACCACTATGTAAATCATCTCCGAACATAGGTGTCCTTAACTGCATGATATTATATTTGTATGTTCGACTATATTAACCTTTCTTGGAATATGGTTCAATTCTTGTCATAAATATCTATTTTCCCTTCATCTGATGAATTAGATGTGGGTTTATTTTCATACCCTGTCCATGCCAAAAACATCTCTTTACCATCAACGGGTAAATATCTAACGTGAAGTTTTGAAACAATATCTTCCCCCTTGATAATATACTCATGATAATCATTTCGTTGTGCGCCCAAAATTAATTTACCTTTGTCCAATAAGATTTTTTGTTCTAAATCTCTAGTGGCGATAGCGGGATATTTACCTGCCTCTCCCAAAAGGTCATACACTTCTTCATCCGAGTTGGTGTCAATTTTCCAAATCATCTTATCATCTTTATAGTCAATGACAAAGTATAGATTACGGTCATTATTAGCCCACAATTGAAACTTACCATTTCTTTGTACTGCTTTTGCCAAAGAATCGCTATCATAGGAAAAGCGAGTAGAACCCGTAGGACTACTTCTAGATTCAATCCCGTATGCTTTACCGCCCTTTTTTAGCCTGTCACGCATTTTCTTCAAACCGTCTTTTTCGCCAAATAATCGACTCATCATTTTAGAATCATACTTTACGGCCTCTTTAAAAATTTGCTCATCATTCAATGTTCTGTTTTCTAGCAATTGTTGAACAAAGACAAAGAACTTTCCATTATCTTTTCCATAGGCTGCTTTTAGTTGTTTCTCCCACATATCCTTATTAATCATAGCATTTTTAGACATGAGGTTCTTATCTTTAAATCCATGAAATACAAAACCTTCAAGGTCTAAATCTGTATCAAATTTAGCAACACCGTGAACCTTATCAGTAATTGTGTATGATTTTGTTAGAGCGTCAATAGTGTAATCGCCCAAACTTTTCTTACCATCCTTTGTTAAAAATTCTAAAGTGATTAATTTTTCTGGTTCAGCCGCTTCAGGAATCTCATGAAATTTAGAATTAAAAAGCGAGAATCCCTTTTTTGGATTACCCATAATTTCATCAGCCTTTACCCTAATTACTTTGCCAACCTCTACTTCTTTATTTGTATTTGTTGTCTTACCCAAATTCATATAAAATTTACTTTCAAGTTCAAATGCCTTTGGTGTACCCTCTTCAACAGGGCCGACACCAATTGTGTAACCGAATGTACCATTTTTATTTTCCTTAACTGCGAGAACAATTACATCGAGGTCTACAAATTTTTTCCACTTAATCCACTTAGGGTTTTTCTTTTTACCAATAATGTAGGAAGACTTCGCATCTTTAATTACTACACCTTCCGATGTGGGGTTATTCATAATTTCCATAGCATACTCTTCAATCTCTTCCATTGAATCGGCTTCTCTAGTATTTTTCTTATTAGGAAACATTACTCGCTCGTCTGAATGTGCAGAAAAATTTGAGATTAAAGTTTGCATTCTTTCTTCTAGTTTTTCCATAGCGATAGATTCATCTTCAAAATACATTATATCAAAAATGTGTAGTTTAATATCTCCCTCAGATTCTACCTTTCTATTAATAAATGCTAGAGTATCGGCTCTAACCAACGGGTCATCTCCTTTGTAAAGAACGGCTTCCCCATCTAAAATACAATTAGGAAAAGTTCTTTCTTCAAGAACCTTTACACACTTTTCAAACTTATCTGTAATATCTCTTCCGTTGAAACTGTAAATTTTAACCTCGTTATTAAACTTGTGAACTTGCACTCTTAGACCATCATATTTTTCTTGAACAAAAAAATCCCCAGTAAAACCATTAATCTCTTTCATATCATCAATATCAAATATGCGATACATTGGTTTGTTAGGCTCAATAAACTTTTCTGGCTTATCCTGCTTTATGATTACAACGGGTACTTGTTCAGCCATAAACTGCTCGTACAATTCCTGCCCCTGTTCCATTGTATTGTAAGAATCGTCAGAATATAGAAGACTTGTATCAATATTAGGAAACCTTTCTTTAATTTCGGGGTCTTCCAACATTTCCCTTAACTCGACTACTAACCTTTCCCAATCCTTTTCATATGCTTTAGGGTTATCTTTAGCACTTAGAAAGGTAGCCCTAACCATGTTTCTTAGTGAAGAAACATTTTTATTGATACTATCAAAAGGTATATCAAAGGGATTCAATATATCACCTATGAGTCAAGAGGTGGTCTAACTCTATTTGCCTCAGAATCAACAACCGAGAGAGTATTCTTTTTCTTTCTCAATAGTGCAAGTGCAGTTTCTAAAGCCAACTCCAATTGCTTTTCCTGTGAGTCTTCGGGAAGTTCTGAATCCTCTACATTTTTAGGCATTTCAGCATCGCCCATATCTGGAGGGTCTTCTCTAGGTTCTGTTTCCTCATCTTTATAGATTAGATTTTCTGGCATTAGTTTTCTACTGCGTGAACTTTTAGCAATAGAAGGACTACTGCTTACGGCCTTAGCAGCCAATCTTTCTACATCTACAACCTTAGGTTTAATTGGTTTATAGGTATTTACCTCAGCCTCAAAATCTTCCGAACCTAGAGCGTTATTAATTACATATTCTAGTTCTTGCAATCTTGTCAATAGTTCCGTGTATAGGCTAAATTCTGATTTTTCGTCGTTCATTATTTTCCCTCCATTCTTGATACAAAGTCATGAATATCGTCCCAATCCATACTTTGAATTTCTTTATTAGAGGGCATACCTCTATTTGGCTTTGAATAAGGTGAGGGCGTTGTAGCAACAAAGCCCGACTTAATCAATGTGGTTTCTGATTCATGCAACTTGCGTTCCAAATCTTGAACCTTTTCTACTAGCATTTTCAATACATTTACAATTTCTTCTTCCATGTTTATTCCTCCTCATATACAATATCTCTTAGAGTTCTATAAAGTCTTTCATATATTTTTCTCAAAGCGGCTGCTTTCTTTACCATTTGCAGGTTTTCAACACCCAATTCTTCCAATAATGTTTCCTCGTCTGTATCAGCCACATCGCCCAATATATTTATAAGTTTTCCTAACTTTAAATAATCTTCACCGAAGTATTCTGTTGGGTGAGAGTTTTGCAATATGGCTTTTATTTCTCTCCTTTTCTCTTCATCTAGTGAGGAAATGTCGGCCTTTAGGAAGTCCGTTGAAAGGCGCAATTTACCACTTTCGATATATCTCTGTACTTCTCTAGCCTCTTCGTTTAGTCGCCCTAGAGTTCCAAAACTGAACTCACGGTAAATGTCCAATAGGATTCCCCTTAGAGTTTTCTGTTCGTTACCTAATGCAAATCTTTGATTTAGAATATCATTGACAAGTTTTTTACCCTCTTCGCTAACATTTTCATAATCCTTAAAGATTAGGAAATATGCAAACATTTCTTTAATATCCTCTTTAGCAAAGAAAGTTTTATTGTCCCTTGCTATTTGGGCTACTACACCTTCGTAGGTTTTGGCTTCATAACCTCTTTCTAAAAGGGGCATGATTTTGTTGTTAATTGTCTGTGTAAATTTACTTGAAAATTCTGGACCCGTAATTAGTTCTCTTTTCTTAGCCTTTAGTTGTGCCATTCTATTATACATGGCTTTCATTACAGACGGCATTAGTATTTCCTTTCTACTGAACCCCAAACCGAATGTTCTAACCATTTGTTTATAGGCGGTTGTTAGAATTTTGTCATTTGACAAATTTGCTCTTGTCAGGGCAACCTCGCTACTAGAAACTGTTGGTTCTTTCGCATTTACTCTAAACTTTTTCTGCGTTGCCTTATCTTTTCTAGGATAAATTTTAGCAGTAATTACTTCATCCATTACGGGTCGTGATTCAGAAGTTGGGACTTGAACTCGTTGGGGGGGAAATACACCTTCATATCTTTCAATAGCGGTTTCTGTCATTGTTTGTCTTCCGTACAATGGACTATCTTCTTCGGGAATATATTCTCTTGAAGTTATTTCACTATTTTCAATAATTTTATCAATTTCATATAGCGAATCTCCCATATCCAATATTTCTACTCTAATTATCCTGTCAATGATTTCTTCTGTAAATAGATTTTCAAAATCTTCATACGGAAAGGGTTGATTGGATTCGGCAAATTTTTCAATGGCTTTCATTAGTTGATTTAATTTTACGTTAGTTATCTTAAGTTTATCATCTTTATCTAAAGTCTTTTTGTAACGAGCAATAACCTTCATACTATTTACACCTAATGTGCTTACCATAGAAGGGGGTTCATCTGTAAAGCCCCCAAATTGCATCTTACTTCTTCTCTCTACCATTCTTACACCTGTTTCCACTTCTTACTCATTCTAGGTCCACCTGAAATAAAACCTGGAATATTTTCATCTGGCTTAAATGTATCTGGAGGGACTTCGGGAACATTCATTGTCATGTCCTTAGTTTTACGTTCTTTAGGAGGCTCTCTATTTGCATCCTTTTCAATTTTTGCTAAACTTTTCTTTGCTTCGTTTAATTTTCTTCTTATCATATCTGTCATTGTGTTTCCTCTCCTTCATCTATTTCTACCTTTGGTGGCGTATAAATAATCGCATGGTTGGCTTTATTGGGACGGAATTCGGTTCCTGCTGTTGCTCCACCTCTTACAAATTTTGCACCTAATTTTATTTCTCCCGATTCTACTGCCTTTTTTACTATATCCCTGATAAATGTTTCAAATTCTGAACCAAATTTATTATATAATTCATAATGTAACCTTACTCTTCCTTCTGGTCTACTAACTTGTTGCCCTGAAATAGGTCCACCCTGTAAAACCTCCGAATTTAATCTACCATCAAGAAAATTTTTCGGGTCACCCGCCCCTCCCAAATATACCATAGCGAAGGTTCCCAATTGGTCGCCTTTGGGTACGTCCCTATCAAAATGAATACAAGAACCAGATTCAGTAGCATTTAAACCTATGGTTACTTTACTTTTAAAATCATCAAAGGTATCTATGCGACTAAGAAATCCTGGGTTATTGTCGATAAAATATTGAGAAAAGTTTGGCTTATAGAATAAGTCCATTTTTCCAACACAAATCATATTTTGACTTGTTGCACCCCTCAGGGTAGAGTCAGTAAATAAGAATTGAAACATCTTATTTGTAGGGTTTTGTCCAACTAAAAATCCTACAAATTCATTCCTTATTTCATTATATTTCATATTGTTTATGAAGAATTGTGCAAAGCGCATATCTCTATCCAAAACATCTTGAGCAAAAGAGTAGCCAATTTTACTAGGAGATACGGATGGACTACCTCCCCCTCTTCCCAACATAAGAGGGCTATCCCTTCTCATACCTGTCATTATTTCATACATAAATACGCCAATTTCATCGGCAGGGTATTCTATGGAGATGTCTTTATTAACTTGCTGAATAACTCTTGGTCTAAATTCTACTCTTTGCAATGTAAGTGAAACGGCCTCTATTCTATCCATTTCATCCCCATCATAGTAATAACAAATAACGAGAACACCAACATAATCACTTTGTTCCCTTGCAATATTTTTTATTGTAAAATATTGTTTAAAATTACCGTCTAATGCGTTTACTCTAGCAAAAAGACTTTCTACATCAGCGGTCCTTATACCTTCGGTGAAATATTTTCCTCTAACATCCCTTTCGTCTACGGGTTCATAATCAAACCGTATATTAAATCTAGTGTCTTCAAAATCGTAGGTTTTCTTTTGTTGGTGGTTCATTCTGTAAATAAAATCTACCAATTCACTCTTATCTAATTCCTTAAATTGTTTTAATGGACCATAAGTTTCTCTTAAAATTGTATCAAAGGTGTTTTTAATTTCAGTAGCACTCTTCAACATATTACTTTTTGTTACCTTCAATCTCTTTCCTCTCCTTTTATCAAAACTCATATAACTAAAGAAGGAGTTTTCCATTATTTCATTTAAATTAGTGTCAAAAGCATTCATCATTTTTTCACTCATGATGTCAAAATTTAATTTTTTCCTACTCCTATATCTAACCTGTAAATCTTTAGCATAAGAGATTATACCCTCAACTGCGTCCTTAGCGACATTCCAAGAAATTCTAGCCCAATCTTTATTTCTATCAGATTCAGCAAAATATGAAGGAACAAATGCCTCATTGAGAAACAATAACATATTATCAGCAGGAACAAAGTCACCACCCGTTTTTATAAAAAATGACAATATATTAACCCCCTCATACGATTTAGTTTGGGGACTATAAACAGCATTGGGGAGTAAAGTGTGATAGAAATAAAGTTTTGGTCTATTATCTTGAAAATCTCTATCCCCTGTATATTTCCCGACACCTCTACCCTCTCTAGCCTTTCTTGCCTCTAGTCTTGTCAAATACTGCATTCTCCCTATTAGTTTTTTGGTAGACTTAGGCTCAAATACTTCATTAAGTTTTTGTTCATATTTTTTAAACTCGTTTGGTAATGGCTCTAACTGCGGTAATATTTCATTCATACCTTCCTTACTAGATTTAGAAGTGTCTATTGGTGCATATTCACTTATTTTTCTTGTTATTAATTTTTTTCCAGATGTGAGTCTATTTAGGGCTTTAGGTATTTTGCCATTTACTGTAGGAATAAAATAAACGTTATCTCCTTCTTTTAACATCTTTTTTGCATTATATAATTCAGAAGAAATTCTTCGGGGGTCACTTTCGGCTAAAACTTTAACCGTTGGTAAAAAATCATCTGTCTGTTTTTCACTATATTCTTCGGTAATAGGATTATATCCAGCATCTTCTATGTCGGCAAAATAAACATCCACCCTTTTAGAATTTTCAAAGTCAAATAATTTTACTTTAGTAGTCTTTGCACTTATTGAAGATATAATATTTAATTGTCTATCCATTAAATTACCCTTATTATAAGATATAAAATCGGGTGTGAAAATATATTTACTTTTATCCACTGGATTTTTTGGCGTATCTAAATTAAAATTAAGTTTAACAATATCTTCCTCACCATCAATAAAAACTTCAATATCTTTTATATCTGGATTTTTCATCACAGCGATATATTTTTTCGCTTGAGTCATGGAATTGAAACCTTTTAGTCTAAGCATATCATGTGAAATATTAATATCTGGCATATCTTTTTCTGACACTTCTATATTTTCTTCTACCGCTTTTTGATAAATGGCTAGCGGTCTAATTGTTTCTACATCAATCATTCCACCGACAAGAGATTGTTTTCTACGAAAAGTAATCTCTTTGTCTTCGCTATAAATGTCTACCCACTCAGCATATGTAGGTCTAATAACGGACTTCTCAATCTCTACCACTTCTAACTCTCCTTTCTGTTCTCTTGTCTACATTATTATTAGCCGCTTCTTTAGGCAATCCGCTAAATCTCTTTGGCGGTCCTACTGACATTTTTTCAGTTTCTCCTGCCACTTGTTGTTTGCTACTGCCAGACATTAGTGCCTGTTCCTGCAATTGTCCTAATTGAGAAGCGTCAATATTTGTTCCTGCAAATTTATCTGTTTCTATTTGTTCATCCAAATCTACCTTTGTAGATTCTTCACTAGGGAATTTTTTGTAGATAAAGTCACCATCTTCATTCATATCTACTTCAAAGCCCAAATTTTTCATTTGAACAGCGAGGTTAATTTCTATCTCTCTTCTTCTAAGTTGGGCTGTCATGTCTTCTTCCTCAGACCTCAATAGTTGAACCTTCCAATCTTCAATACCAAATTGCCTCATCAAGAATGGGAACAAATATTTGTTATATACATTCTGACCCATCTCAACACTTCTGTTAGTTACTAGAATTTGAAGACCCTCGTTGTTTAGACCACCTGCGGTAGTTGTATCATTTTGGAAAATTTTACTCACTCCATAGAATGCACAAATTCTATCTCTCAAATCGTCCTTTACTGCAACATAATCCATTTCTTTTAGAGTGTTCATAAATGGAATCCATTGGACACCACCACCAGAACCGCCCTCAGTTTCAATACCCATGATTGGAATATAGTGCGGGTCACGTTCTAATTTTTCTTTAACCCCCTTCCAATATTTAATCATTGACTCCATATTGTTAGTTTGAACTGCAAGAATACCTCTTGGGGTTCTTGCCTTTTGATATGATGTACTAATGTAACCCTCCATAGCCGATAGTGTAAAAATGTGACTATGTAGTGTAACAACAGGTGGATGACCGTAAAGCCTCGATGGACTGTATTTGCTAAAGTGAATTACTTCACCCGTAATGTAATGCTGTTCATCTCCTTGTGATTTATTGGTAAATTCAATTGGGTGTAACATAGAGTTGCATTCAGGGCAACGGTCATGTTTTTCTTCGCTAACAACATCTCTATGTGTAACACAAGTATATCTTGAATGCCCCCTATCACCATCTTCATCTACCTCAATAAATAGCGTAGTGGGGTCGCCCCGATATATTTCTTTTACTCTACTCATAACTACGCACCCATCGTCATCAAGGTAATAATCCTTAATGAGAATTAAATAGGCATCATCCATAATGTTAAGGTCTGTTTCCAATTCTTTCAATACGTCGATAAAAAGTTGATGTGAACTATTAACGTAGTCTTTAAAAAATGATTCAGCATATTGTCGTTGTTGGGGGTCGGGAGTTCTTAACTCGGTATGTCCACAAGCCATACATTCTTCGACATGTTTGTGATGTTCATAACCACAATTTAGACACTTGAAGTCAAATGACTTTACCCACTCATAACCTCTTCGGAAAATTTCAGTTTTTAGTTGAACCAAACATGAACGTACAATTGTAGAATTTTTAGCCAAATCATACATATATTGCCCTGCAACGTGTTGTGGGAATCTTCTTTCTTGGATGCCCATGTTATAAACTTCTTTCTCCCTCGGTGTCGGAGTTTGTCTTCTAATCAAATTTCTTAATCTACTTCTTAATCCCATTTTTAGTCCTCCTTAACAATTGAGTCAATCTCATCCATTAGAGCCATCTTATTATTTTCTTTAAACTTTGCGATGTCTTCTTCATAAATTTCGTACTTCTCAAATTCCCTTGCGCCCTGAAATCTTGAGTCCTTCCAATTTTCCCATTTGATTAATTTGAAAATTTCCTTAACCCTATCTTTAGCCCAATCTTGTTTCTTGAAATGTTTTTTAATTCTGATTGCTTCTCTAATTAACTCACCCTGAACCTTTTTCATACGCAGGTGAGGTATGCACTTGTCCAATACTTTAGTAATATCATCTTGACTATAAAAGTTCAACCGATGCTGACTTCTATTATTCTCTCCCACCTTTTGGTCTAAGTGTAGACGACCACATTTGAGTTCTCGTTCAAGTTCCTTAAAGAAAGCCCTACCCCGATTACCTGTTGCAACCATTCCTACTCTTGGTGAGAAGTTGGAGTCCATTGTAATATAACCATCAGAATCAATAAAACCCGCAACATAAGAATACAAGTCCTTTTTAATTTCATCTCCAATAATGTAATATTCACCATTTACATTAGTCGCTTCAATTCTCTTCAACATTTTTGAAATAGTTTGAGGCGTGGTAGAACGGTGATATGATTTTGGCAATAGGGAATGAATTGCGTTTGAAGTAAGACCAGGATTATTACATACTAGATTTTTAATCAATTTATCCAAAGTATGTTGTCTAGACTTGCGAATCGACTGATGGGAAATACCTTTCAAAATTGACTTAATTTCTTTCTTCGTTTCCTTAAAAGATTTACAACAATTAAAATAATCTTCGCCATATTCTAGTTTTTCCTTGTTTATATTAGATTCCCACATCTTACACAACTTGTCAATAATTTCTTTTCTAGTTGTCCCGTCTTTGATATGGTGAAACTTTCTGATAGTAGAAAGGTCGGGTATTAGAAGTTTAACAGCCTTGCGATATGGTCTAAGCCAATAAATAGAATCAATTGACTTATTAATATGCTCGGTGTATGCGCCTATCATTGTGTCAATTGTTTTTGACATTTTATCTCTAGCCCCACCTTTTAATTTTCTTCTAATCAAACGCATTTCTTTAATGAGGTCGGGAATATTTTTACCATCTACAACAGGTTCTTCTGGCAATGTGCCAAGCATATCCCTAGCATCTGATAAATTCATTGAATAAATTTTTGAAATATCTTTGATGATTTCTGTTTCATCCGAGGTTTGATATTGAATCCACTTGTTTAAATCCTGTGCCATTTCTTCTTCAAACTCTTTACGCCTTCTTTGTTCTTCTTCTAATTCATTAATTAGAACTTCTGTATCAATTTCTTCATTCTTACATATTAATTCCAAATATTCCACCTCCAAAATTGTTAGAAGGACCGCCAAACAAAGCCGACCCGTCTATGTCTACAAAGGTGTCATTAAAAGACTTTGTGGCATAATTCGCTAATGCTAGTGCTATAACCGTGTCATCATGTGCGCCCAAACCTTCAATTCTACCCTTTGTGCTAATACCAAATGCCTCAAGTTCCATAGCGATAGTATTTGTAACTGCTCTCGCTTGGTCGTCCGCATAAGGTAAAATAACCTTACCATTCTCAAAATTCATTTGTAGGTTGAGAATAATCTCTTCTTTCTTTTTTCTACTCATTGTAAATTCCTTTACGGGAAAATCTGATATGTCCTTGAGTTCCATTGAGAATGACTTTGCAAATGTATTTGTTTCAATCATCACAACTTCTGGCTTAAATCTCTGACATAAATCGGATATACGGGTTATGTGGCTTCTGAAATCAATATTCTTCTCTCTCACCATATGCACAACCTTTTTGTTCATATCCTCATCTACTTCAATAACAATCATCACTGTGTAATCTCCATCGGCTGACAATGAGGGGTCATACCCGATATAATATTTGAAAGCCTCCGTGTTACCGTGCCATAAAAGTTTACTTGTCCTGTCTTTAGAATTATCAATGTGTTCTTTACCGAATAACATTGTGTTTGAGGAAATAGGAATGCAAAGATATTCTCTTGTAAATTTAGATGACCCAATTTCATTCCTTCTTCTTTCTAGTGATTCTAAATCCCAACGTGAAGGCCAAAGTGCATCTCCTGTTTGTGAAATGGCGGGGTATCTCTTTACGTCGTACTCCGAGTTTTCTTCCAACTCGGCAAATATATCTGTGTAGGTGAAGGGGGTTCCAATCATTCTAAGCGAAGATGTGTGGTGAAGAGTAGGAATCATATCGCCCCAAAACCAATCTGTAACTTTTTGAATTGCAGTTAGGCTAAACTCTTTCATAGGGTCGTCTACAATAATTTCGTTAGGGTGTAGACCACGGATTTGTGAACCTACTGAACGTTCTAATATTCTATTACCGTTAGTTAATTCCATTCTACCTACTGCCCATCCTGACTTAGGTTTAAACTTTCTTAAAGCGGGAACAGTATCAAACATTCTATCTATATCTTTCATGTGAACTAAAGTTTGTTTTTGGTTAGAAGAAATGTAAATAATCTCATAAGGGGCGGGTTGAAAAATCAATTGGTAGACACACCATGAATGAAAGAATACAGACTTACCGTGGTCACGGCTACAAATGGTAACTGTACGTTGTGAACTTTCTACTCTTTCTAACCATTCACGGTGAAAGTCGGCCATTTCAAAACCGAGAACATTTGTGAAGAAATATTCAAAATTGCCTTCTGAGGCTTTCATATCCATTTCAGTTAGTAAATCCATTTTACTCCCTCATAAATTCATCCCAATCTTTATTGTCCAATCTCTTAAACATACTCAGTTCTCTGTTACGGGTAGAAAAACCCAAAAAGTTTTCTCTAGAAATTTTATAATAAATATCATCCAACCTTTCATCAATCATAACCATGTCCTCTTGCATAACAAGCGGACCATCATCAAATAATTCATTATTAATGAAAACGGATTCAATATCATTTCTGTTAAATGGGTGTGGTATATCATAATAGTCGGCCAAAGTAAGGGTAATCTCAACACCCGCAACTATTTCAGACATAAATTGACGGTCATCAAATTTAGTTGTCGCAATCGGTTCGCTCAAGTTCTCACGCAAAGTTTCCAACGGTCTTCTAGGGATTAAGATTGGGTTCGTTAAACTTTTAAGAATACGTTCCCAACTCATCTAAACAACCCCTTTATTTTATAAATTACTTGTGGGTTAAGACCAACACCTGAGGCCATTGTATCATTAGAGATATTTAGAGTTAGGATAGTTTCAATATCATGGGCATAAACATCTACCCTATCTTCTTTGTAAATTAGGTCGATGACATAATCAACATCATCTATATTATTAATGTCCATATACGCCTTGTAAATCTTCAAGCCCTTTGACTTTCTAATCATATCCGTAGCAATGGTGTATGACTTACTCAAACTATTATCCCCAATATCATCATAAATTCTACTCAATAAACCACTTTCTAAAGTTCGTTGTAGTTCAGCCAAATTTTCTTGCATTCCACCTTCTCTAACAGCGTATGTTTTAAAGTCGGGGTCTGAAAGAAGTTCCATCAAATATGAGATAATTAGATTATCGTCACCGACAGCATTCTCATATTCTTTAATTGGTCTATCCATGAATTTGGTATTAATTTGTGTGGCATCTACACCTTGCGATTCATAAATATCGAAAATGATATTACCCAAAGCGTTTTGAATTCTTTCATTGTATCTAGTTCTTTCTTGTCTTGACGTGCTTGCTAGATTAGCAATCTTGTTAAATACTTCAGCCGCATTATTAGATTGAGTTCTAAGATTTCCTAAATCTGTTCTGCTATACATTTTAAGCGATTTAAAATATGTCGTCAAATAGTCTAAATCTCTAGGTTGAATTACCGATACACCTTGAGTTCTAATCTGACGACCAACGGTTTTTTTAACAGAATCCTTTACCTGTGTATAGGCTTCTGTTTTAATGAATTCTGGTACGTCCCTACCAAAGAAAAATCTACCATTCATTTCATCAATATATAGAGGTTCAATAACCCGCTTAATTAAAATCATCGCATAGTCGCTTTCCATCTCAGTTTCAGGAATTAAACCTGTAATGTTTGGCCCAATGCCAGAAAGATATGAAGTCCCTACACCACCGTAACCCAAAGCCTTAATGTTTTTTCTACTCATAAAGGTTCTCGGTTGTCTTTTAATCATACTAGATAGAGTTTTGAAAGCCCTTTCAGCATCACGGTTAATTTTTCTACAAAGTGCCTCATAAGAATACATCCCATCGTCCAATACAAATCTAATTCTAGGTATGTTGCTTTCCCCAATATCTATCTCTAGATAAGAATATTCATATTGAATTGGAACACCTTTTATTCCTTCATCTGTATCTCTCAATCTATTAAAAGACCTTATAATATCAATATTGCTATCTAACATAGGAAGGTAATACTCTTCCCTATTTACAATTCCAATGTTAATTTCTTTGGTAAATTCTTTTAGAGAACCTGTTAAAATTTTTCTAACTTCGTTACTATAATTACTTCCCTCTAACTCTTCTTCAAAAAACGCTTCTATCTTTCCTACAATTACATCGTCTACTGCAAAAATTTCTGAACCTTTTATAGATTCCATCATGTATAGAGGGTCACCATTTTTATCCAAAGTAATGTCTAGATTTTCCAATACGTCTTGAGCCACTTCATCGGGATTAACCTCATCACCTCCCCCTTCTGATGTAAATTCACTTTCACCCCTTCTATAATATTGATTATATTTACTCATAGTTTCGCCCAAAACTGAGGGGGATGTCATAAAATCATTTAGTAGACCGATGGCCGTTTTATCATCTGAATATTGTAGAATATTAACTTGTGGAAATTTCATAATATATACGGGTAACCTAAGTCCTTGAAGTTTATTTTTTTCTTCATCAGATATAGGGGCATCTTCAAAAGCAACCCTAAATTCTTCTGGTATATCAAAAGACCTAAAGTTATTATATACTTCTTCCCAATGATTGTAAATCATTGTCCTATTAGTTTTTGACTTAGCGGAAAGAACTTCAAAAAAGGATGTGCTAAAACCTCTCTTAACTTTTCCAGATTTAGGTCTTAACATGTTATCTAATACTATTCCCAAATCATCTTGTCTAAATACACCTTCTTCATCTTTCATATCTTCTATTGTATTTACCAAGTCATCATCTTCTTCCCTTGTGATAGAAAAAGTCCCTTCCTCCGCATTCATTAGTTCTATCATTGATTTGTAGGCTGACTTAACATGTCTTACAAAAAGTTTGAAACCTGTTTTACTAATGACGTTTTCTTTTTGATAAGCACCCGTTCCTGCAAAACCCTGCATATTGGTTGCGCTATTTCTACCCACCAATTTATATGTCGCAATATCAGTTCCTAGATTAAGACCCACTAGCGCAAGTCTCAATTCTTCCATAAACGGAAAATCTTCACCCAAATATTCTTCCATAAGATTGTCGTCAAGATTTCTAAAGGCATTAATCTTGCCCCCAACTATCTTTTTTTCTTTAGCCAAAAGTGCCTCTTCTAATTCCTTCGTCATGTTCTCTCCTCAATAAGTCCTATATATTCCAAATATTCAATAGCGGTATCTGTATCTATTTCGCCCTCCGCTATTTGTCTTGTTCTACCCGCCTCTCTAAAAGCCTTCGGTGAAGGTTTATAGTAGGTGAGTTTAGAGTTGATGTTTCCTAGCAGTTCTAGTATATTATTTAAAATTACCTCAACAATAGTTGAAGCCTTCTCGTCCACAAATTTATTTAATTCATTTTCAACTTCTTTAAAATTAGCGTTAGAATTTTTAAGTTCATCAAGTTTTTTAACATCACCATTTATGCAATATTGTTCAAACTTTTCTTTAAACTCACCCTTTATGTTAATATTAAATTTATCAAATATAAAAAGCATATTTTCTAAAACCGCTTTACCCATACCAATAGGTCCGATTGATGAATCTATGAATTGATAATCGTTGGGAGTTTTTATAGGTGGATTTAAAAGTAGGATTGTTAAAAGTGGATATAGGGGGGTTTTTGCCCGTGAAATATTTTTGGGATTATCACTACCAAAAAATCTAGAGTCATAAGAAATGAGTTCTGAAAGGAATGTTCTAAAGCCTTTATTTCTTCTAATGTCTCCATATGTAATATCAACGCTTTGGGTTTTGGCCTCATTATAGGCATCCTTTAGAGGGTTGTTACCTTGTCCTGTAATTAGATTTACCTGCCTGTCTATTTCTCTTTCTTTTTGTTCTTCGGGCATATCTACGCCAAGCATATTACCAACAACGAATTGTCTAGGGGTAAGTTCACCGTACAATCTTTTCCAAGAGGCTTTTTTTCCCTGTTCGGTTCTACTAGGTGCAGTTTTAGTTCCAGCACTCACATTGGCGAGTTGCCCTCTCACTTTTGTCTTATCTTCCAATTGTGTTAATAGGTCTCTTAAAATTTTAATCTTAGCGGGTTGCGAAATAGAGTCTTTCATAAAACGCTTTAGTGGATTATCTCTATCAATGGTTTCTAGAATTTTATATAATTCTGTAAATCTATTTTCGTTAAGACGAGCAAGGGTTCTTCTAGCCTGTGAAGTAGGTTTGTATTTTACTACCTCTCCACTATCTAAGGTTTGTAGAAGTTTGATAAAGGTGGTGTCAATCTCACCCTCTATCTCTTTTACTACATTGGAATAATTATCTGGTATTCCGTCAGAATAAAATTCTTTAATCTTTGGCATTTGTTTGTTTTCCTTAGCATACTCTAGAATTTTAACCAAAGTCATAGGATTGCCATTTTCGACCAACCGTTCAAAGGCTAAATCTCTAACCTTTGGTTTGAGGGCAAATTGAACAAAATTAACCTCATCGTCAATGTCCCCTAATGTAGAGCCATCACCAAATACCCGAATACTTCGCCATCCGCTATCTTGAATTAGAGATTCCAAAACCTCTACTACTTCGTCAATTCTTTCTGGATGGTGTTTAATAATAATTCTAGCCATAATGGTAGAAACATCCCTAGAATCCTTTTTCTTCAAATCACTTATAAGTTGAGGTATAAAAACAGACACTTCGTTATTTGTGTAAGTTTTTCCTTTCAACTGTTCTAAAATTTCAGGATTAAAAGTTTTTCTAGTAGCGAGGCTAGTAATTATAGCGTTAAAATTACCCTGCCCACCCTTTTGACCTTGTACCATCTAATCACTTTAGGACAAGAACTGCGGCTATAATAGGCAAAGCAGCAATAAGGCCAGGAGCCAACTTCTTAATCAAAGCCAACAATTTCTTTTCCTGAGCCTCGCTAATAATTCCCAAATCTTCAGCCAATTCCACTAAGTCCTCAGCCACTTCAGCAGCATCTTCAATTTTTTCTTCTACGTCAGACATATATCTCACCAATTAGGCGTATAAGGCGGTCATATTTATACTTAACTGAACCTAAAGTTTTCTTGTATCGCTTCTAAGATATTAAAAATGGCATTGTAGCCCCTTTCTATCCCCTGTTCAATCATTTCAAATTTTCTTTCTGCCGCATCACCTTCAATGTTGCCAGATTGCATTTGTCTATACAGGGTTTCTAAGTCGCTTATTGCTTTTTGGGCCTTTTGTAATAGGCTGAGAATTCGTTGAGTATTTTCTAAATCCTTAAACGGGTCTGGCAATAGTTTCTCAATTGTAAATTTATTTGAAAATAGTTTGTCCCTATCATAGTTTTCCACAAGATAATCATATACCTCTCTAGTTTTAGGACTGTTAAAATTTAGTTCCTGTCTAATATCTTCCATTATATCGTCAAACAGTTTGCCCTGTCTAACTCCTTCATCTGCTATCATTTTCCATGCCATTATTCCCACCACTTTTCTCTTATTGTTCCTTCTGGTTCCTGTTCTGGTTCCTGTTCTGTTTCTTCTACTACTGTTAAACCTAAATGATTGAATATATTATCTACCAAAGATTCAACATCCAGAGTTCCGTTATCGAAATTTTTCATAAAATAATACTTTAAACGTTTTTTAAGTACTATTAATTTTTTATTATTAAATTTGATTGCCCCCGCACTAAAAGCCATATTTACTCTATAAATTCTTTTACCAAATGAAAAAGTTGAAAAATGAATTCGCATCCTCCCACTTCTAATATTAACAAGTGCCTTTCTAGTATATGTTTTCCCATCCCTTGTTCTTTGACTTTCTCTGGTCAAATCGTCTAATTCTGGTTTCATTGACATACTATAAATAACACTATTTAATCTTTCTAACATACTGTAATAATCTGAATTATGTCGGATAGAGTATGAATTATCTACATGTGTTTGTGTAAAACTAATACCCACTTTATTACACATAATCTGTAAATCTTTTACTATTTTTTCAAGCGCTTCAAAGCATTTTCGACCACTACTTCTTCTTTCATCTCCTAATTCGTATTGTCTTAATTTTAAAATATCTTCCCACACTACTCCCACCACCTTTCTCTTACAGTCCCTTCTTCTATTGGGGTTTCAGTTTCCTCGACAACTTCTGTTGCTTCTTCTATGTCTAAATTATCCATTACTTTTTTAACGAATAAACTGTCATTAAAATTAAAACTATTTTTTAAAACAAACCGTCGAATCATCATCTTTATTTCAAGGTATTTTTTTAAATTACCCCAAAATTCTTGGGGAACGGTAAAGGTCATTTCACAACGAAATATATCCTGCTCACTAGGTTCAGTTTGTCTACATCCGAAATATAAATAAAAACTAGCATCCTCAACAAGAAGTGCAACATCGTGCCTATAAGCCTCACCTAAGGGTGCGGGTTGTGAAACACTCTTTTCATATTTTGTTTGACTACCCCTAGCCATCTCCCGTAAAGTTCCTTCCAATAGGCCATATAAAAATTCATATTGTCCGTTATTACTAGGCTTGTAATTATTATTTATCGTTTTTGTTAAACCGCTAGTATAAGTTGTGAATTGCAAACCGACCCTTTCACAAACATTTTTTAACCTTTCTTCAATTCTACTAAGCACAGTCCAATGAGCCCTACTCTTTAGAATACCGTGCCACAATTTAATCCCTCTATTGATTTACAGGAACTTTCATAGGACAATTTACACTTCTAGTTAGAGGGTTATTTATATCTTGTGCGGGTAGTTTAAGAGGACACGGAAATCCATTTTTCACAAACTGTCCACATCTTCTACACGTTCCACTATATTCAACTGCGTTCTTCTTTAATTCATTTTTCCATTTCATGCCAATCTCTCCGCTACTGCATCTCTTATCTCTGTCCAGACTTCGGGGTATCTTTCTATTAAAACTTTTTGTATAACCTCGACTTGTTGGATAATAACTGTTTCTTCTCGCTTGTGGACCAATTTGCCCTTAAACTCAAGCATGTATTTTAACGACTCCCGAATCTCCTTCATCAACTTAACCAATGAATCTACGGTTCGGGCATCCAAATTTTCATTGTCAAAAATAAACTGCTGAACCTTATCTTGCAACATTGTCACGTTATTAGAAAGTATGTCAATCTCGTTTACCTCCCGACTAGCCAAACTTAGAGCCGCACTTTGTTGCACCAATGGCTTTAGGTGTTTTTTCATATGAAGATTAACTTGGTCCACTCCACAGTTAAGATAATCGGCCACCTCACTAGGTTTCATTTGTCCATCGACAATAGCCGTTTCTAAATCGGCTCGATGTGGTGCAACACAAAGAGGACATTTATCATTTGAATTATCGTGGAAATCGCTAAGATGATTTTGCATGTGTGAACGGGCTGTCCCATTCTTCCAACCCTCAGAACTATCCAATTCGCTTACGGTCATTCTACCTTCTAGAATCTCTACTTCTAAATTATCCCTATCTGGATGTTGGCAAAATGGACATCTCTTCATAACCTTTCTCAAGCAATTAGCCCCCTTACAACTTGCATTAGATTGTCGGCAGTAATATTTCTTCCTCCAGGCCGAAGTTCTTGTTGTGTTCTAAATACCTTAATGTTTGGATTAATAGCAAACAATACGGGGGCGGTCATATTCATTTCATTACTTTGAATATACATATAATATGAAGGAGTCAATTGAGATATATCAATAGTTATATCTTCTCTTTGTGTAGGGGTTGATACAATCATAGGTATTACTCTAACATTTAACGTTCTTCCCATTTCCAAAGTAATAAGTTCAAGAGCAGGAATATACTCTTCCATACCCTGCGTTCTACAAGCGTCAATAATATCCTGCAAATTATCATAATAATGTCTTTCGCTAGGGTCAATATCCGCTAATGCTTTTAGCAAATTTTTTCTGGCCTTAATAGCCTTCAAAACTAGACCTCTACTTTTTACCTTCCCCTCCTTGTGATATGGGGTTTCATATGTCTTCTCCCTTTCACCTAAAACTTCTCTAATCAATTCTCTGAGCATTGTGTCTGTAAAATTTAGCCCAATACTTCTTCTTTCTAAATAACCAGGAATTTCCGACAAACGAACATCTTGCCCATCCACTTTCACAAATACAAGTGGGGCAATCATTCTCATGTCTTCTTCCGTAACTGCAATAGTTTTAGAATTAAATGCTTCCTTTAATCTCGACCTAACGGGCGAGTTTGTGTTTTTAGTATATAGGGATTTATCTTGTAGGATTTCTTCGACCATTGCTCTTACTGCGGGAACTTCGGCAAGATTACCTCTTCTCCTTCTTACGTTAGCAACCTCTACTTCTGGCGTTGGGGGTAAATCAATAGGCTCTCCCGCCAATTCAATAAATGCATCTACTAAATCTTTTAGTCCACCTTCACCGAAAAGTGCTTGCCACAATGGGGGTCTAGCACTACCGTCATTTTTTAAACTAGTCCATTTAGGGTCGGGTGCGGGCATATCATAAGTTTCGTTATTACGTTCAGCCTTTTCTTTTCTAAATTCATGATATGCAGGTGTAAGGAAATGTCCCCAAACTTCTCCCCTTTCTACCTTTCTCTTTCCACCCTTCAATTTTTTAAATCCTATAACTCCCCTAAATACAATATTAGCAGGATTAAGGGTAGATTTTTTTGCCATAAATCTTTCTATATCTGAGGCAAAATCTTCTAAATCATCAACATCGTCTTCGTCAATTTCATCTTGTTCGGCCATCTTAATTAATTCCTGTAAGATGTAGCCACCACCGACACCTCTTCCACCGCCCTCTTTCCTAGTTAATCTAAGTCCGTGATTAGCAACAGTATCATAGAGTGTTTTTGCAGTTGCTTTATTATTTACTCCCGTCTTTCCTGAAATACCCGCAGGTATAGCATTTACAGTTGTTTGAAATTGGGCTAACAATTTTTTAGCCTCTTTACTTGACCACATTATTTTTCCTCCAAAATTTTCTTGAGCAATTCCATTACTTCTAATGGCATACCACTAGTCTTGCCCTTTTTAATGCTTTCGCTAATTACCTCACGCCATTTTGTTTTGTCGGTATTAACGTATTCTTCCCACTTCATTTCTTCTCACCTGTAACAAAACACTTCTTGGTTTTCTTTTCCTTCAAGTCAATCTCTTTTGACTTAACATCAAACCATTGGTCTAAATATTCGCATCTAGTCATTTCAACCCCTCTTCTTAGTCTTCTTCTTTTTAGTCTTCTTCTTCATACTATTAATATATTTTCTAAATTTTGATGCTGATGTTTTTTTACCCATCTCTCTAGCCCGTTGCTCCATAGCAACTGCGGCTTGTATTTTATGAGCGTGGGCTTTTCCACTTCTCTTAATCTTATTAACCGACCTTACCGCATCTTTAATGGTGGCGAATTTTAAACCATGTATTGTTCCCTTCGGGTTTTCATCTGTGTATAAATCAGAATGTTTTTTTGACTTGGCGGGCTGACCTTTCTTTCTAGGAATGCGTGGGGCTTTTTCTACATTCATCATATTATTAACAATTCTGTTAATTACTGTGGGGAACTTACTCTTATATTTTGACTTAGTGCTGGATAAAAGTTGTAGTCCCTCAATACCCATTTCTGAATTATAACTAACTGCCGCTTGGTGAACAATCTCATCCTTGTAACCTTTTGGGTTTCTTAAAAACGCATCTCCATGTGCTACAAAAGCATCGTGAACGGCATTTTTTAAATGTCTAAAATGGGCTGCTGATAAAGAAGCCTTTCTTTTCAATATATCCTCCCAACCCATTTTTATTCCTCTTTAAAATATACTCTCTTATATTCCATTTTTTCCGTAATAGGGTGTCTTCTTCTTACCCTTTCGGAACTGTAATTTTTGTTTAAATAACGTGCCATTTCTGCGCTTGTAGGTATATTGGCCGTAGACAAGTTAAAAAGTTCCAATGATTGCATCGCTTTTTCTCTTATTTCTTCCGTAGTTAGTTTTTCACTACTCATAACATCATCAATAAGACTTTTCGCTCTATCAGACATTACTTTACCCTTTAATATATCTTCCCAACCCATTTTACTCACCCACCTTTCGGTATCTAAGAACATAACTAAACCCTGAATAAGAACCAATAGTCATGATTTTTATTTTGTATTTATTTTCTATATATTCTGGCTCTAATTTCATAATAAACTCTTGCACATATTTTGGAAATGACTCCCAATCGGAAGTGGGTATTTTCATTTCAAGTGCCATTACGGGTCTAGGTCTAGGGTGTGTCCTTCTGGTAGAATATACTTCATAAAATTCTGCATCTTCAATATCATATTCGCCAACTATTGTCTTTGAACCTGGTTTTATTCTTTTAATTTCTCCAGTATCATACCATCTATTTTCACCAGACATTATTCTACTTCCACCTCTTACTGAAGCATTAAAATATGGGTCTAGGTATTTTTTCATTATTTGTATATTACTCAGGGTTTTATCATAATCCTCTAAAGCCTCTTCTCTTGCTCTAGAAACATCAAATGGTCTTTTGATAATGTCCTCCCAACCCATTTTAATCATCTCTGTGAATAAGTTTCAAAATATTCTAATTCGTCTTCTGTAAGAGGTCTGCCCTCATCTCTTTCTATATCTTCTACGGTTGGGTTACGCCCCATCCTATTGTTATAGATTCTGAAATAATCAATAATAATTTGTGCTGTTCGACCCTTCGCCCTTCGATACTCTCTAGTTACTTGTTCTAGTGCCTCTATTTCTCCCTCATTTAAATTTCTACCAATTATATCTCGCACCTCTGTTCTTGTCTTTAAACCTTGTGCGTTAAATAAATTTCTTAACATTCTTAGCATTTTATCAGAAGCAGTTCTCGTCATTCTTCTTCTGGTAGGACTCATATAATTTCCTTTTTGTTCAAAAATTTCTAAAGTTGGATAAGTAGGAGTTATTTCACCACGTTCTTCGTCCTTCCGTAGTCTTCCTTCCATAGTTCTGTGAAATCTCATATAATCTGCGATTTCTGGATGTGAGGGGGAATCTTTGTTGGCTGCCAGAAAACCATACAAATTACCATGATAATTTAATTTACTAACATAACCATCCTTCTTTGTTTCTGTTGCCCTTCTTCCCTTTTTTTTAGCATGGAGATGTGGCAATTTGTTATATTCTTCTTCGCTTAAAAGTTTAGATTCATACATTTCTTTCAATGCGTAAAGAACTCCCAATGTTTTAATATCCGCAGGTCTTGTTCTACTCTTTAATATTTTTTTCCAACCCATTTTACACCCTCTTTTTCAAAATTTGCCCCGCAATTTTTTTGGCACTAGCAAAAAATTTTTTTTTGTTTTAATTGCGTAACCAGCGTAATGGCTTTAGAACATATAATCATTTATTTCACTTTTTCTTTGCCTTTCTTTTAAAGTTAGGTTTATTGGGTCTGTATTTTTCCCGCTTTTGTGAGGGTTCATTATTTGGCCGCCTAATTATTTTGCTTTTTTTGCTCTTTTTTTTCATTAGCGGCCTTCCCCTTTTCCATAATTATATGATGTAAAGGCCAATACTGTAATATTGCCGAACTGTTTAAATCTAATTGGCATGTATTATATAAGTCTTTACATTCCGCAAAAGTTTTGTTCATCAAATTGAGTAGGCGGCCCATCTCAGACTCATTTTGCAATGGTGGACCATAAGAATGCCGCCATAATGTGTCAAATCGCTGCCAAATTATCATTAATTCATCAAATTTTTCAATGAGGGCATCAGATGAGGCCAAAGTTAGCATATTTTTATGAAAATGGGCTGCTTTTTTAGTGTATTTTCCCATATAATGGGCTAGGTGGATTAGGCTTTTAAGTTTTTTTAAAAAAATAATTCCCAAAGTGAACCATATGGTAATGGGAGTGGAGGGTGGGTAATTCACCTTTTGTAACGATAAGCGGTACGAGGTATAAACGACTTAACGACGATTTATTATTACCATATGGTTCAGCAGACAGGGAAAGCAAGGAACAAAGTAGTGGGAGGGCGGGAATGTTTTCCCTGTGGCTGAATCCGCATGAGGTATAAATTACTTTACAATGATTTATTATTACCATATGGTAAGAAGATGGTAAAATAATAATAATTATAAAGGCTCGAAATTGCCTCAGGTTTTTTACTAGTCGCTTCGCTCGCCTTCGGCCACTAATATAAAACACATCTTTAGAACATACTTACCACACCCTCCCTCCATTACATTCCTGTATCTTCTAAACCTGCTTATTTATTATTGTGCTAGAAAAAAACCATATGGTTGGTACGTCGGGAGGGCGGGAATCCTCAGATACATAGTATCATATGGTTGCCGATAAAATCGGAGTCTAAAGTTTTAGAACGTGATTAAAGAAAGGAACGAAGTAGATTGGGAGGGCGGGTACTCTTTAATCAGGGGTCTAAAAGTTTAGACGTTCTACCTTATATATGATTGAGGGACTACACCCATATGGTAAGCGGAGCAAATTCTAAACAATCAAGGGTTGGGAGGGTGGGAACAAGTGTTTAGAGTTTGCGAGTGTCCTCAGGTAACTCGTTCCTCCTTACCATATGGTTACAGTAAAGTAAGTATTTTATCTTTTTAGTTGACAGGAACGAAGTAGAGGGAGGGCGGGCTGACAAGTAAAAAGATAAAATACGGGCCTTATAAGGGAGGACCGTTTAGTAGACAATAAAAAAACTTTTATTATCATACGTTCCATATGGTATATAATTTGTAAATACCTTAGTTTAAAAAATAAGCAAAAAGGGGTTTTTTTTCTGGAGAACCCATAACTCCCTGTTGGATTACACACTTAGGCTGTCTTTTCAGGGACACCACCTAGTTCTTCTTACATGACCGCTAGCCGTTCATACAAAAGCAAAAAGCACGTTTGTTCGTTTGTGTGTTTTAATCGAAGAAACCAACTTGTGAATCATTCTTCTTCATGACGAGTCCATCTATAATACGCCTCATAGAACTCTTCCATGTAGATATTGAAAATCTGATATTGAAAGAATTCATAGATGGTATGACCTGTTGCTTGACCAATGCCGATATGTTCTTGACCTAAATTGTAAGCCCATGCAACATCCCAAATATCTGTGTTACGGATTGGTAATAAACCATCAATGAATTCGGGAATGTAATCTTCATTGTTTTCATATTGATTCAAAAACTCCTGAACTTGTTCATTCCAATTGTAGTCAAACTGTTGATTGATAGCAAATAGAGGGCCGATTTCATTCGTCATCTTCATCACCGTTACAAATCATACAAGAAAGTAGAGGATAAATATGACCATGACGGGCGCACATTTCTGTTATCTTTATAGCCCACTTTTCATCAGTCATTCTTCTTCACCTCGCACATAAGGCCATCCTTCTTTACCTCGACAAATAACCATAATGACTTTGCGGAACTTATCAAGTCGAGAACCTGCAACAATTTCTTCATCATGTTCTTGCCTTGCCCATTCAATTAAGTGTTCCAATAAGTTAATCTCGTCTGCATCAAAGAGATAGAGATGGTTATGAATCCATGCAGAAACATACTCAAAGTCAAATTTCATTCTTTCACCCCATTCATTTCTTCCATTTGAAGAGTAGCCTTTTCAAGTGCTTCGACTAAATCGGCTATCAGTTCATTTGGGGTATTACCCGATACTGCAAGTTCATCAATGATAAACTTCTCATATCGGTTTTGCTTAATCTTTATGCGGAACTTTGGTTCTTTCTTCCAAAACATTGTTTCACCAATTAGAACCACGCTTTTTAGAATATGAGGCATATACAAAATTATCTACCATATGGTAATAATAATAGGAAGACGCAGTAGCATTTCGCTAATCTAAAGGCTACAAGGATGAGTTTTATATCCTCGCCTTAAAGAAAGGTAAAGAACTTTAGCCCTCCCTCCCACCGTAGACACTCCGAGTTCTTTACCATATGGTAATAAAATGGTGTAACGTAATTTACAGAATCATTCATCGTCGTCATCGTCTGAATTGTAAATCATTTTTTATCCTCCTGCGGGTATTATGCTAGCGCACCCATATGGTAAGTGATAAGTTAATTTGTATATATCACACCTCAAAAAAGGAGAGAGAGGTGTCCTGAAACACCCCCCTCTCGGCCACTTAACCCATTTGAGGGCTAAGTTTACAACGAATTAGGACTCTAACCCCCTATTCATTCGTCGTCGTCATCATCAGAACGGTAAAGCAAGGAATCACCCTTGATTCTTAGCCTGTTCTTTGATGGCTTCTTCAACTTTCGCCTGTACGCTCTCGATGTCCTTCTTTCGAGGAACTGAAAGTTCTGGCAAAGCGTTGAAAACAGACATTAGTGCATTAACGTGAGTATCACGCACCTCAATCTGTTCTTGAGTCAAGACAATGCGTTGTCGGGCTGTTCTGGTTAGAGCATAGACAGCCTTCAACTGATTTGTCTTGTTTGTTTTTTTGTAGGACTCAAACATGGCCTTAGCCATGTCATAGTCCTCATGGTTTGAGTTATCCTCAAGCCATGTGGCTACGTTGGTTTGCATATCTTCAATGGTGGACATTTTTTCACCATTAAGTAGGCTGATTTTGAGCATATAAGGCTATATACAAATTACCCACCATATGGTAAAGGGTAGGGAGGGCGGGCAATTTATCCTTATTTTTGCGATTTTTTTGCTAAACGTGAGGCAATGTAAGTTTTACGTTTTGATAACTTGTAGCATAGCAAATAGCGATATGCTACTGCGTTATCAGCAACAACAACTTCGTTGTATAAAACTTATCAAACCATATGGTCATGCGTTAGCGTAATATGACCTGCGGGAGGATTAACGGATGAAATATACTAGCGACGAAGACGACGACGAGTGAATTTCATTTTTCCGTTACCATATGGTTCAAAAAAAAATTCTACGAGCAAAAAAGTTTTTTAAAGGCTTGTTGGGAGGGCGGGTGTTAAAAAAGTTTTTTGTGAAGTATGAATTTTCAGCGTAGCGTTTTTGACACCTGAGGCTGTGCCATATGGTAAGTAATTTGTATTTACCTTTATGTAAAAAAAATAACAAAATTAGCCTTTTTAATTCATGCTAAGGAATAAGCAGTTTTACGCTCCTACTCAGGAGGTGGAAGGGCGGTTTTTTGTTTTGTGGCTCGCAGAAACCATAACTGCGGGGGGAATTGAAAAAATCCTGAAATTTAAACAATTCGGATGACGCTGAATATCATTCAACGTCTTACAACGGATGGGACAGATTAACGAAAATCACTCGTCGTCATCGTCTTCAGCCAATTCAATTAGAATCGGTAGAAGCATCTGAATCACCATCGTTGTCGGAACCACCTGTATATGGAACAATCCATTCAGACGTTACATCGAATGGTTGACCAACTTCGGTAATTCCCCAAACCTTGTTCTGACGTGCTGTTTTAGCCTTCGACGCTTCTGACTTAACATTAGCCTCGACGAACATTTCCTTGTTAGGATATGCTACACCATCGCCCCGTGTTTTTGAAGCACGTTGGATAATTGTATGTGTGAAATCCATTTCAAGTGAATTTTCACCAGCCAAAACATCCCACATTGAAGAATACGCTTCGTTCATAACAATACTTCTATTATCTAACGCTGCGGATTCTGATGTGTGCCAATTGGTGTTTGACATACCACGTTGTTTAGGCCAGAATGGTAGTTCACGTCCATTCTGTTGAATGATACCTTTGCATATTTGACGCTTGTAGGCTCGCTTATCACCACTAGCCAATTCACGTTCTACATATTCAAGGTAATCATCAAATTCCTCTTGTTCCATTCCAATGGTTTCCGCTTGTTCACGGGATGCATCTAACTTCTCATTAAGAAAAGTTCGGACATCCGCAGTCCAAGCGTTCCATTCTTCATCTTGCATACTATTGTCTTTCTTTGTTTTAGACATATTTTTTTCTCCCGCCTTTTTAGGCACTAATACCTATCACATTTAGCATATAAGGTATATACGAAATTATCTACCATATGGTAAGGAAAAAATGTTTTTGAATTAGAAGTGGTGTAGTTGGAAACAGTTGGTGTGGCTAGTAACACTAAGTATCACCAAGTAAATCTCAACCCCTTTATAAGTCAAAAGCGCACCCTCAGACTGTTGGAATCAAACAATGATTTGTGCATACAACACCAAAGTTGTGATTGTTTAGTGCAAATTGATAAACCTAAATTGCACTATACAATTAAGTCATATAAAGTGTGTCTAATATGGTTAATTATAATTTACAATATGTCGGAGATTCTCAAATGAGAAAGTGTGAGACAAACAAAATGTGGGAGATAATCGGATTTATCCTTACAAGTTGTTCTATATTCTCATATTCTCAATATTCTCATATATATTATTATTATTATTTTTCTGTATGTATGTATGTGTGTGTGGAGGCCGTTTGAGTGAGAAACATGAGAAAATGAGAATCTCGGACAAAGTGTTCAAGAGAATCGGATTTTCTCATACATTTTGTGTTTCTCATTTGTCTCATTGTGAGAATGTCTAACATTTTGTAGGAGATATTAGAATGAACCTATTTTACCTAGATTGGGATATAAATGAAATTGTAGAAAGTATGAACAATAAACATATTGTCAAAATGCCTCTTGAGTCGGCACAAATGTTATGCACGGCTCATTGGTGTTGTAATAGGAATGTGAAAGAGTTGGCGGATTTGTATAGACCTGTCCATGTAAAACATCCTACTACAATATGGACAAGAGAGAGTGCTGTTCAGTATTCCTTTCATTACAATTTATTTCTAGCAATGTGCGAAGAATATACTTACAGATATGGCAGAATTCATGCATCGGAGAAAAAGTTTAGGGGGAGATTGGAAAAGCCACCTGAAAAAATTGCTAATATTATCACATGGAGAGAACCTCCACAATGTATGCCCGAAGAGTGTAAGGTCGAGGGTGATTCGATACTAGCATATAGGCAATATTACAAAAAATACAAGATTGGTTTCAGTCGCAAGCAAGATTATTTGAAGCGTGAACGGCCAACTTGGTTAGATTAATATAGAAGAAACAAGGAGATAAATGCATGACAAAATTGAGAGAATTTGAAAGACTGAAAGAAAGAATATTGGAACTTGCAGCAGAACTGGCAAGGGAAAAGTTTCTAGTAGAACAGGGCGAAGGAAATCCCGAAAAGGTGAAAGAAGTAGAAGAGAGGCTAGGTTTCAACTTTTCAGAAATAAACAAACTTATGTCAGAAATGAATTCTGAGGAGTTGAACTCGCTTGACATTTGAATATCTAACGTGTTGCTATGCAACACCCATTGAAGAACTGAAACCGTTTGGTTTCTGTCAAAAATGTTGGGAGGCCAACGGAAAACCTATGGCGATGAAAGGTGAAGAAAATGAGGAAGAAGATAAAACCATGTGAATGTAAAACAAACCCAAGCATATTTTTTGTGCGAAAGAAAGATAACCGATACTTCACAGTCGAATGTGATGTGTGTGGTAAAAGAATAAATTTCCATCTAGGGGGCGATGCTTATGACTGATGAGCATTTCAAATGGTGCAAAATTTGTGACTCCCATGCAGACCTTTGTGTTGTAGAGGGTAGTTTGAGAGTTTTAGAAATATGGGAAAAAGAAAGTGGCGAAAAGAAACATGACTGGACTTCAAGTGGGTTAATTTATACTCCCATTTGTCAGGCATGTTTTGATGGTCTACTAGATAATATTTACAGGGAAGGCGGAATAGCGGAGTTGATTAGATGAAAACAATATGCGAAATATGCGGTGGACCACTAACTCACCCCGATGAATTCAAAGTGGGCTATCACTTGTCCTGCTATGAAGATTGGAAGATGAAGAACCACTTTTTTGGAAAAAGGAAAAAATGAAAGGAGATGAAAGGATGAAGAAAATTAAGATAGGAAACATGAGTCTAAGTTTCAAACTTAGCGGACAGAAAATTGAATACATTATCCGTCAATTTGACGAGCGTGTATTGAGAAGATTTGTTGAGCAAAATTCAGCAAATTTTATCGAAATGTTTGAATTGTTTGCAGTTCTGGTGGATAAGGACCAGAAGTTGCGTCAAAGAATTGACAATGCGGATATTTTATCCGACATTGCAATGGATTTTGAAAAACAGGACAGATTAACAACATGGGGGATGCAGTTTGGCACAGAAGAGAGTTCGTAGATGGGCTAGAGAATATCTAGAACAAAATGGACCTTCTACTGCGGAACAAATCCACCAATATATTCAACAAAAATCAAAGCGAGGATATTCGATAAGAAGTGTCGCTATGATTATGGTCCGTGACCCGATGATTAGGAATATTCATAAGGTTACACACAAAGGGGGTATTACTGAACCCTATTCAGTATGTTTATGGGAAAAGAAAGGTGAAGAAAAATGATGGAAGAAATACAAAGAATGGTAGAATTGGGACTGATTAATCAGTCCGACATTGAACGAATGATGAAGAGAGCGACAGGTGGTGCTTATGTAGATGAGGCTTCAAAAGCCCGTATTGAGCATTGCATTGTTGAATACAACAACATGGTAGACTCTTTGCACCAATTGGGAGTAATCTCTGATGCTCGATTGGATAGCACTAAGGCTAAGGTCAAGAAATTGGTTATAGCCGCAATCAAAGACGGAGAAACACTAGCGGTAGAAACGCAAACACAGGAGGAAGAATAATGGTAAAAGTAACTATTTTGAACCAAACAGGGCATACAGTTCTCGACCTTTCGGTTGAGGAAACGATTGAAACAATTAACAACCACCCAACACATTGGGCTTACGTCAATGGTGAATTGATGTCGGTTGAACAAATTATGGCATTGCCAGAAGAAGACATCGAGGATGTTGTTCTAACGCAAGCCATTGTTGGAGGCAACTACTGAACGCAAGTTCTTAGTTTCTTTACCCCCTAGTGCGTAGTTTGTGGTCTACGTCATCAAAACCACAGTTTTTAAGGTGAAAGAAATGGATGAAAGGAATATTTTATTAAGGTATTTAGGGACACAGACATTGTATCTTTTGTATAAGGATTTTTACTCAAACAAAATCAGCAATAATATACAAATAAAGCACGGTCTCTCCCAATGGCAAAATCGACGTGTGACAAACGTTATGGTTTTAGACGATGATTTTTGGGCTGTTCTAAAAACAACATCGACTTATCGAGCGTTGAAAAAAGAGGCTGCTTACAAGAGATTGTTATATAATTCTAGGAGAGAAGCGTATGATTTGGTTCGTAAAGATGCTTTGGCAAATGCCAAGAGCAATGATTGAATATAGGCGTGAATACAAACAGGTTCAGTTTGTCCGTAAAGTTAGAGAACAACACAATGAGGTAGAGTCTTACTTTATCATCATTGAGAAGTTTAAAGAACTATATGACGACGAGGAATTCTATTTAGTTAGTCTAAAAGATATGTCTGACCGAGATAGCGATTTATCTCAGTCTGAACTAGAACGATTCTTTGACAAGGGTGTTGAATTAGGAATATTCAATCACCGTGTCGTTAAGAATATTCCCGAAGTAAGGGCAACTCCCGCTTGGAAACTTTGGGAAGAAGAATAGTGGAGGGAGGGTCGGCAAAAGGTTTTGTTATAGGGAGTTGTGCCTCTATAACATCAGATAGCCTTGAAACTGTTTATGGTTTTGAATTGTCTAATTATAACAGGGAGATACTATCTAGTCCCACGCACAAGCAACCAATTGATAGCGAGAGGGTGAAATGCCCATCAAAGTCAGGAGAAGATAAAATGATGACAAAAAAAGATATTATGAGGCCCATTGTAGGTACTTTAGCCCTACAACCCCTTGCCTTTTTGTGGGCAGGGATTACGAACATTAATTATTTGGAAAACTTAGGATTATTTACTATAATTTCTACAATTTATTTAATTCCAATTTACTATTTCTATGAAAACTTGGGAGGTGTCCCCAATGTCCAATAATATTCCAGATTGGCTTGTTTATGAACCCGTCCGTAATTGTAAGAAAATGGCATGTGCATGTCAATTGAAAAACAAATCGGGTTTAACAAGAGAGCAATGTGAAAACGACAAAGGTTGTGGAAACTTTGTTCGACTAGATTGGGGCTGTTGGATTATCGGAAATGGTTCTAGACCTATCCGTAAATGGCCTAAAGATTGTGATTGCTATAATGAGGAGGATTACGATTAGATAAAATTGGGCATATGGTGTAATGGATAGCATTTTGGCCTTCTAAGCCGAAGATACGGGTTCGATTCCTGTTATGCCCGCCAATTCAAAAGGAGATGAAAAATATGTTACTATGGGAAAATTGGAGAACATTGAAAGATATAGCGGAAGAAGAAGATATAAACGAATTAGTCGAAGAACTAATTGAACTAGTAGTAAGAAGAGAGGGCGAGAATTACGTCATCAGTCTACTAGGTGACTACATTAACTCAATACTTGAGGGATGAAATATGAAAGGAAGAAACAAGAAAAACATTGAACTGATTCGTCAGTTTTTGGAAGAAAAGAAAAAGGCAAGCACCCATGAAATTTATGATTGGATGAACGAAAATTGTTACTGGGGCGTAACTCTAAGGCAATTGACCAACGTTTTGTGTAAAACTAAGTCAAAGTTTGCAAAGGTTGGTATGACTGAAATTAGGTCATCAATGAATAATAAGACTGAAATTACCATTTGGAGAAATATTTAAAAAGAAGGTTTGAGGTGAAAAAAACATGACAACAACAACAACAATAGACGATAAAGCAATTTTGAGCGACATCACTGTTCACATGAAGTATGCACGGTATCTAAACGAGCAAAATAGAAGAGAAACATGGAACGAATTGATTGAGAGAAATAAGCAAATGCATCTCAAAAAGTATGGAAAAATCGAGGGCTACACGGAATTGATTGAAACTGCCTATAAAATGGTGGAAGAAAAGAAGATTCTACCTAGCATGAGAAGTTTGCAATTTGGAGGAAAGTCCATCGAGGTTGCACCTAATCGAATTTACAATTGTGCATATTTGCCCGTTGATTCTTTGGAGAGTTTTTCAGAATCAATTTTCTTACTTTTAGGGGGAACAGGTGTAGGTTATTCTGTTCAGCGTCATCACGTTGAAAAATTACCAGAAATACGGAAGCCTAATCCTAACAGAAAGCGAAGGTATTTGATTGGCGATTCTATCGAAGGTTGGGCTGATGCAGTTAAGGTATTGATTAAGAGTTATTTTGGTCAAAACGTTTCTACACCTGTCTTTGATTATTCGGACATTAGACCAAAGGGTTCTCTTTTAGTTACATCAGGAGGTAAAGCACCTGGACCTGCACCACTAAGAGAATGTTTAGTAAAGGTAGAAAATATGCTAAAGGGAATGCAAGATGGCGATAAACTTACACCACTCCAAGCACATGATATTATGTGTCATTTGGCTGATGCAGTTCTAGCAGGTGGTATTCGACGTGCGGCTCTAATCAGTTTATTCTCGGCTGATGATATGGAAATGATTACTTGTAAGTCTGGCAATTGGTGGGAATTGAACCCTCAAAGAGGTCGGGCTAACAACTCGGCAGTATTGCTTAGGAACAGAATTACTAAGTCTTTCTTCCTGCAATTGTGGAAAAGAATCCAAGAGTCTGGTTCTGGAGAACCTGGGATTTACTTTTCTAACGATAAAGATTGGGGGACAAATCCGTGCTGTGAAATTGCTCTAAGACCGTATCAATTCTGCAATCTAGTGGAGATAAATGCTTCATCTGTTGAGTCCGAATTGGACTTCTTTCGACGTGTAAAATACGCTACACTAATTGCTACAATGCAAGCAGGATATACAGACTTCCATTATCTAAGAGATATTTGGAAAAAGAATACAGAAAAAGATGCACTTTTGGGTATCAGTATGACAGGAATTGCTAGTGGAACTTTGGATAATTTTAACTTTGAAGAATTGATGGAAGCGTCAAATGATTTAATCCGTGATTGTAATGCTGAATTTGCTGAAGACTTTGGTATTAACCCTGCGGCTAGAACTACTTGCGTTAAACCTGCGGGAACTACTTCTCTTGTCTTGGGAACTTCCTCAGGTATTCACGCATGGCACAATGATTATTACATCCGACGCATTAGAGTTGGTAAGAATGAAGCCATCTACAATTACTTGCTAAAGACATTGCCAGAAATTGTAGAAGATGAAGCGTTCCGTCCACATGATACTGCGGTAATCTCAATTCCTCAAAAGGCTCCTGCGGGTGCAAGCATAAGAACGGAGAATGTTTTTGAGTTCCTAGAACGTGTTAGAAATTATTCAAAGCATTGGGTAAAGAATGGACACCAAGATGGTCTGAACACACACAATGTTTCCGCTACCATTTCTGTTAAAGAAAATGAATGGGAAAGTGTAGGAAATTGGATGTGGAATAATCGAGAATATTACAACGGATTAAGTGTGCTTCCATATGATGGTGGCAATTACACTCAAGCACCATTTGAAGATATTACGGAAGAACAATATCTAGAAATGGTCGGTAAGTTAAAGGGATTAGACATGACACAAGTAATTGAACAGGAGGACAATACGGACCTTCAAGGAGAAATTGCGTGTGCAGGTGGTCTATGTGAAATCTAGAAACAAAGAAATTTTCTTCAAACCCGTCAATACAATTATGGAAGACGGTCAATGGAGAAGTGTAGAACAAATCCAAAAGGCGTGGATTGACCTGCCTCGCCATGACGGATTAAAAAGAAAAATGATAGGAACGGTAAATGAATTGCGTTCATATCTTAGGTTAAACCAAAACTATGAAATGAAAGAAGGAGAGGTTAAAGAATGGAGAAAGAAAGTTTAAATGAAAATGTTGTGTATCGAGTTACAAGTCTAAAATCTAATGGCTCGGTATGGACAAAGACGTATGAAGATAAGGATAAATTGTCCGAAGTAATGCCAATATTGATTGAACAATACCCTCATGTGGTAATTAGCCGACAAGTGCTAAAGAAACCACATCTGGAATATTTGAGGGGGCTTGGCGATGGAAATTAAATTTAGGATTATCGAGGATGAAAATTTGCCGATTATCTTTATTGACGGTGAAGATTTGCGACCTATAATTACTATCAATGCACATAGCAAAAATCGAGTCTGGTTAAGCATTCACCGCAATACAATACCTGGAATTACGCAAAGTCTACAAGCAAAACTCAGTGAGATATGCGACTCATATCTAAAGCAAAGATATTGGATGGAGGGAGAAGAATGACAGGACTATCAAGAACATCAAATTATAGAACAAGTATGGGTAATACAACCTTTACTTTCACTAATGCAGGTGGTGTATTGCGAGAGGGTAGAAATTCTACCTATAATATGACACATCCCCAAAATAGGCGAGGACACCAAGATGACGGAACAACGGCTACTAAGTATGTCTCAAAGGTTATAAATTCGACTTTAAAGTTTTACACATGGACTACATTTACAAAATCAAATATTACAGGTGAAGGTCCAACCACGCTTCTTGAAAGAAATTTAGAAGCAGGAAGTAGTTATTTACATTTTTTTAGAATAGAAAATAAAACATACTGTAACGGTTTTCCTATCAAATCTTATATGACAGGCCCAATTTTCTTAGGTTGTTTTAGCAAACTAGCATCATGGAGTCAAGAAAAGGTGGATGAATTTATCTACAATTCAATGGAATCTGTACCAGAAGTTATGGCCTCCATTACCAATAATCTAAAGTTTAACTATATGTTAAATAATAGATGGGAAACCTCCTTGTTGAAAGTCCGTTTGATTAGCCGAAAGGAAGTTGCTATACAATTGTATGAAGGGTGTTGGATGCCTATGAAACAAACAGCATTTAGAGCCTTATTTAATGCGGGTTCAGGTCGCAATAATAAATACTCAACAATGAGTCCCGAAGAGTTGTATTTTGTTTGTACGGGTGAACATTTGACGGATGTGCAAATTAAATATATGTATGCTTATCTAGACCAAAATACTTCAACGAAATTAGTTACAAAGAGAAGTCTAGAATTGTTGGATGGATTACCAGAAATGTTTCCTACAAGAGTCAAAAAGTTTGATTTTAAAGAGAGTGACAATAGATATAATGTAGTCATGATTGTAAAAGGTAATCATTTGGATTGGTCTGTTACAGGAAATATCAATTATGATAAAGTAAGAACAGGTAGACAAAACGTGAACAGTCAAGCGATTATTGATATTAGAAATTTTACCTTACAGGTTACAGGTCCAGCCCCTATCGGAATGTCGGATGTGCAGTTTGGTTCAATTAATACCTTTCCAATCAAAAGTTGGCATAGCCTAGTTGCTGAATGTGTTCATATGAATACTACATCCAAAGATTGTAGGTACGATTTAGTTCCTAATGATAAATCTAGTGGCATGACTACCATTAATCTAAGACGCTCGCATGGTCAAATCTATTATTGTAAAGAAAGCGCACAAGCATTTATTTGCCTAAGCGGTATTTGTATCGACCAATCAAATACAGATGTATCTATCGGTGACCAATTTGCTTCTAGGGTTATGGCCTTTCTAAATGACACGGCTAGTTTTGACCGTGTTAGTACAATGAGAAGTTATAGAAGATTTAAACCAGAATATAGAGTTGATTTTGATGCCCTGTCTGAATTGCAAGTCTCGTCTTTTATCTAGAGTGAAAGAAGTCTACGTTTGTGGGGAGTGTGGTCTTGTGAACGTATCTAAAATTGTCTCCTTTTCTGAAAGTGTAGATATAGATAGGGAGTTCATAGACCTCACCTTATTGTATAGAGAATGGGATTTACCTCATCTTGATGAGGCTAAGAGATATATGCGTTCAGCATATGTATATATTCATAGTGGAAGATTTTCAATGGCTGAAATGTCGGCAACAGTAGCACATATCCATATGCGTAATTTGGATAGGCCGACTAATCTTTACAAACATTGTAAATATCTAGGAATAAGAACGACGAAAGTAAAAAGAATGATTGATAGGTTGAAGGACTTTTGGGATGTTTATTGGCACTACAACATCGAAGAAGCCCACAGACTTTGCGATACCTTAGAAGTAGATTTTGACATAGAAGTTATGCAGAAAGTTGCGGATGAAATGGTTTTAACACCATCAATAATAGCCGCAGTAGTTTACATGACTAGTGATATGTCACATAGAAAGGTTGCAAATCTGTTTAACCTAAGTGCTACAAATGTGCTAAACAAAAAGAAAAAACTGGAGGAAATAATATGAAGAAAATAATGGTAATAGGTGCAGGAGGAATAGGAAGTTTCCTTATCCCCCTGCTTAACCGAGTGAACGAATATGAAATCAATGTGTGGGATGATGACATTGTGGAGAAAAAGAATCTATCTTATCAAGATTTTTATGAAGACGATGTAGGAAAACATAAGACAGATGTAATGTCTTATCGCTATCTTAATGTAAAAAGTCATCCTTACCGTGTCCTAACAAAGAAACAACTTATGGGACATGATTTGATTATCTGTTGTGTAGATAATCTTGAACTGCGACGGCTACTTTATCTTGTAGATACTGAGAAAATTAAATGGTTAGACTTGAGAGCGCAAGCCCGTAACGGTTTACTAATTAGTTTTCAAGAAAATCCCGATAACTTCGCCATATTGACAAATGGCCCTGATGGTAATTTTAGTTGTCAAGGCGATGAATGGGATAGAAGCAACGCAGGTGTTCATTTCACCCACGTTGCAATTGCAGGAATGGGCGCACAATGGGTTCAAAGATATTTTGCAGGAGATAAAACACATACTCATGTGAGGTTGTCAATATGAAAACAATTAGAGTTGGAAAGGTGGAAGAATACTCGGATGACCTTTTGTTAAATCAAAGGTTGGATGAAATAGAAATTGAAGAAAGTGTAGTGATTGAAGAAATATTTGTTGAAGGTGGAATTATTTACGCTGATACTCATGATGTTATTCAATACACTATCACACAATTCAATGATGATGATAATAAAACATATCACGGTTCAGAATTGGGGACATTCTTCAAAGGAAATGAACCCAAAAGTGGACCACTAAATACACGATATACGGACATTCAACCTGAGGTCTGGCAAAAGGAGATAAAGGAAGTCTGGAAACATCTTCTCTTAAAGGGGGAAGATGACCCATCAGATGAAAGATTTATTGAAGCGATTTGGAATGCTTCTAAGAACATATTGCCTGGATTAGAAATATCAGTAATTATTGACCGTGATGGTAGATTATTTATGAATAGTGGTTCCCCTGGATATGTAGACTATGGTGGAGTTATGGTTGCAGGTATGAAAATTCCTATTAAATGTTGGATTCATACCCATCCATTTGGTTCAGCCTTTTGGTCTGGGACAGATACCCATACTTTGCGTAATTGGCGACCTATCTTAGACCAAGCAATTGTTATTGGAAATAAGGAGTATTTGAAATGGGACAAGTTAGAAGACAAGGAAGTAATGACGAAGGTAGTGTGGACAGACCAATTCAAGTTGTGAGGTTCCCCACTACTGAAAATAGGGTAATATCTTGCCCTATGGAATGTAATTCTGGTTGCAAAATTTGTACCGATGGAAGTTATGAAGTTGAAGGAGAATTATGGGTTAATATCCAACATCCTCATGTGATACAATATATACGAGATAATTTGGCGTTTGTTTCTTTGGAATATAATCGTCTTTTTGGAACGTCTTATGAATTTGTAAGTGAGGGAATGTTGAAGTTAGGATGGACTACATTTAGGGTTGATAGCCCAATGGGTTCTATGTGGATTTGTGTTGATATAGTAGGAAATGTAAAACACTTTTATAACGAAGGAGGATTGAAAAAATGGTTAGCATTAGAGAAGTAAGAAGAATGTGGAAAGGAAAAAGAGGGATAACGGAAGACGCTGTTAATGAATTTAAGGACAGGGCTGAGATGTTGTTGGAAGCACTTGTAAGATTGGCAAACTATGAAGCCAATAAGCGAGGACCAACATCAAGATTGAGAACACAAGATGTTCAATTGGCCTATTTGTCCATAATGGATTTGACCAATAACGTAAGGTCAAACAGAACAGATGCCGATGATAATACCTCGTTGAATGATATTGATTTTGGAGAGTGGAATGATGAGTAGGATTAGAACAGTAACTCATGGAGAGTATGAAGTTTTAAACGCCATCCTAGATTCTTTGGCAGTAGCCGAAAATCTGGAAAGGTTAAAATTTGACATGGTTCCTAGTAACGATGAAGTTGCCGAAAAACGTTTTACACAAAGCGTAGCATCTATCGGAAACTACCTTACAAATATGATGGAAAGACGTAAACATAGATTGCCTAAAAACCATCCAGATTATCGGGTGAAATAATGAAAGAAAAAGAAGAAATTAGAGATATGCTTTCGCAAGCGAATGAAGCAAAAAAACAATGGTTTGATATGTGGCATTCTAGAGAAATGAACACACATCAAAATGCTGAGTGCCTTAGAAATTACACCGCACTTAGAGGTGTTGTCAAAGCCTTACTATGGGTTTTGGATGAAGTGGAAAATCCGTTGGAGTAGATAGTATGCATTATGATGATGAAAAAGCACCCAATACGATTGAGGAAGGTGTAAATAGAATTATAGAGTGCATTTTGGTTGAGTTCATAGATAGTGAAGAATATTTAGAATATCCGAATTGTTGCTATGTAAATTGGAATGACGCACAAAAGAAAAGATATATCAAATCTAGCAATAAAGTGGTAAAAATGTTATCGCAATTTCTAGAAAGCGGAAATTTAGTTAAGGAAAGGGTAAAGGAGGCTTCACAAGTTCCCACAAATCTTAATAAGTCTATGACGATTAGAGATTACATGAGAGCATATGTGGGATGAAGAACTAGACTTTAACAGCCCCCTCACAGTAGGAAATATTGTAGACATTATTGGACAAGACGGAATCCGTGAAATGTCCGAGATTGTCAAAGTGCATTGTCTTATTTGTGGAGAAACATTTATCGGACCTAAAGATAAAGCAGGAATGTTTATTAAAGGACACAAGGAGTATCATTTGTGGGAAACCACACTCTATGATACTTTGGGTGGACCGTGATGTATTCAGAAGGACAAATGCAGGGAATTTTTATATTAACAGCAATACCATCTTTTTCTATGACAACAGTAAAAGGTGGTTATGAACCTCGTTATAAGATTATGATGAGATTACCAGAACATTTACTTGAACCTGTTAGCAGGTCATTGACAGCGATGAACATTCATCATGTGATGATTAGAGAACGTGGACGTAGGGTAGATTCAATTATTGTTAGAAGAAGATTCGATATACTGAGAGTATGTGATTT